>OBJA01000131.1_pt1 | contig 74832 bp, 56 predicted proteins | sample 1519751 | NCBI WGS metagenome assembly OBJA01 (sample SAMEA3881238, study PRJEB22517) | soil metagenome | biome: lake sediment; feature: soda lake sediment; material: sediment, water from around vicinity | place: India | collected 2013-12-23 | depth 3 m | reverse complement strand
TTTACAAGTATCATCATTGAAATGCCATCCACATCAACAGTACCGGAAACTTCACCCAGCCCTTCATTGCTGAATTCATCGCTGTGTACCATAATCTGGTATGCACCTTCAGGAAGCTTGTGGGTGGTTGTTGTTCTGTTGCCGTTGAAAATGAGCATCATGTGCTTCCATTCATCGCCCACTGCCATACCTTCGAGGCAGTAACTTACTACGCCCATCTGGTATTCGCCGCAGAAGATGAGGTGCTGCTGTACCAGGCTGATATCGGTAAGCCGCAGTGCGGGATGGCTTTTGCGCAGGGAAATCAGTTTCTGGAAATACAGGAACACATCATGATTGCTTTTCTTGAGGTTCCAGTCGATCTGGTTGACCGAATCGGGCGATTTGTATGAGTTTCCGTTGCCGCCTTTTGTGCGGCAGAACTCCGAACCTGCATGGAGGAATGCAATTCCCTGGGAAGTCAGGATAACAGCGCCAGCAAGTTTCATCATCTTCTTCAACTCGTCGGGTGTTGCCTTTGGGCAGCTCGATTTCAGCTTATCCCAAAGGGTATAATTGTCATGACACGATACATAGTTGATGCATTGAGAGGGCTGGGCCGCCCACGGTTGTTTCGACGATTCCACATAGTCGTAAACAATCTGCGGATGCTGTAATGCCCCCACCACTCCAAACTTGACATTCTCCTCACGAAGCTCCAGGCCGCTCACAAAACCCTTTGTTTTTTTACTGCTGTGGTTTCCCTTGAGGGCATCACGCAAATCGTCGTTGAAGGCAGCGATACCCGGCAGCTTGTGCAGGTTCCGCTTCACTGCCCGCTTTTCTTCGGGCATCGGACTGAAATCTGCCGCCCATCCTTCTCCGTAAAGAAGCACATCAGGCTTCAGTCTGACAAGTTCAGCCCTGATTTCCTTCATTGTTTCCAGATCGTAAATGCCCATCAGGTCGAACCTGAAACCATCGATATGGAATTCCTGCATCCAGTATTTCAGCGAATCGATGATATATTTCCTTACCATTGTGCGCTCGGTAGCCAGTTCGTTGCCGCACCCCGATGCATTGGCAAATGAGCCGTCGGCCTTCTGACGGTAGAAGTAACCAGGCACAGTCTGGTTGAATACCGATTCTTTTGTATAATAGGTATGGTTATAAACAACATCGAGCACCACGCCTATACCTGCAGCATGCAGTGACTGCACCATTCTTTTGAACTCCTTCATCCTCACAGTGCCGTCATGGGCGTCGGTGGCGTATGAGCCTTCAAGGGCATTGAAATGCTGCGGGTCATAGCCCCAGTTATATTTCTCAAGAGGTTTTTCCTCGTCGACAGTAGCAAAATCATTTACAGGGAGCAGGTGGACATGGGTAACACCCAGTTCCTTCAAATGGCTCAGGCCGGTGGCTAGTCCATCGGGTGAAAACGTTCTCTCCTCTGTAAAACCCAGGTACTTCCCCTTATCAGTAATGCCCGATGATTCGGCAATGGAGAAATCCCTGACATGGACTTCATATATAACCGCATCGACAGGGTTCTTCAGCACGGGAGATATATCATTGTCCCAGCCTTCGGGGTTTGTTTTAGCCGGATTGTAAATCATCCCCCTGATACCATTCACACCCACACAGCGTGCATAGATATCGGGGACTTCATGCAGCCAGTCGCCGTCATTGATTCTGAACGTATAGTACTTGCCTTCATAATCACCTGTCAGAATTGTCGACCAGGTGCCATCACCTGCCGGCTGGAGATGTGTTTTATGAAAAAATTCACCGCTCCTGCCATCCTTATAAAGCCTGAACTCAACGGTCCGTGCGGTAGGTGCCCATATTTTCACAAGTGTTTTCTCGGGGGTCCATAAAACACCAAGATCATCTCCCCTGAAGGAAGGATATATAGAAAAGTCGATATGGTTAAATTTCCAGTCTCTCATCAAAGGTTGAATAACGTTTTTCTCAATATTACCTGCCTGCTGCCAAGATGCCTGCCATTGATGTCGCTGACAATGATCCTGACTTTGGGCAGTCTTTTCAGTGTTTTGTCGAATCCGTAGAAACGATGTAAATCGATTTGCAAGGTGTGGGCCTGGTTCCGGTTGAGATATACCGGATAAAACCAGTTCTGGTTGGTTCCCTTGAGCCTGAATTTCCTTTTGTACCAAAACCCTTTCAGGACAAGCAACGGGCTGGCAATATCCACGTCCCCCCTGCCCTCATTGGTGACAGTCAGCTCCAGGTACCTGGGATAATAAAGCCTGTCTTTCCGCAATTCCACCCTCACCTTCTTTCGGGGCCTGAAAGCAAACCATTTACCTCCATTATTTTTCCTTTGCTTCAGCATCAAACCACCTGTAAGGATTCCGGCAGCAACAAGCAGCAACAACCACAGCAGTTTGTGTCCTTCAGGGCCGATTTCATTATCAGCCATAAGGGTACCGGCAGAAGCAAGCATAAAAACAACGGTTAAAACCTGTTTCATCCCTTTTTAGTTTGCCCGCAAAAGTAACAGAATTTTTAAGAGGAAACGTTTTAAATAGTTTCTTTCTAATATTTGGCTAAGCAGCTTAATGCCAGCCGCTTTTAAACCCACTGTGCCCTTTTGCCCTTTAGAAATCAAAGGCTGCCTGTAACAAGAACAGTGCCTGTTTTGCTTCTCCCTGCAGCAGGAATGTAAATAAAACCTGCCCCACTGTGCTGAACCCTTTGCGGTATACATTATGAATGTCAGAACAGCTGTAACTGACAGGCCCGTATATTAATTTTTGATACCAATTGCGTTTTTATTTAAGAAGATGCATCAATAAAAGACTTTTTTGTATTTAATTTGTTCTATGAATAGAGCTCAAAACAAAATTCACTTTTTATGAAACAAATTGTATGTCCAATATCGAATGAAAGGGTAAATGAACGCCTGACAAGGCTGAATGCCCTTTTTACTGTATTGCTTGTAACTGCAGGATTTGTCTTTAATTCAGTCTGGTTTCCGCTTTTGCTGACGCTCGACTTTTTTATGAGGGCATTCAGCAGTTCAAAATACAGCATTGTGAACAATGCAAGTTTGGCTGTTGTAAGTGTACTTCAGCTTACAAAAAAGACGACCGACAAAGCGCCAAAGATATTTGCAGCCCGTATGGGCTTTCTGATGACGCTGGCAATAGCCATTTGTTTCGTTCTGCAGTTTAATACAGCGGCCATAGTGATATCGGCAATGCTGATTTTCTTTGCGACCCTTGAATTTGCATTCGGATTTTGCGTAGGGTGCCTTATTTACACCTACTTTATCCTGCCCATGTTTAAATCAAATTAAGATGACATTCAGGTGTCATGGAGGCTGAAGAATAAAAGGCAATGACATTTCACCTTTTGCAACGAAGAAATATCACGCATCTACAATAAACGATTGTTCAGTTTTAAAATCAGGTAAACAGGAGACCCGGGGTAAAAAACCCCGGGTTTTTCAGTTTTATTTATTTCATTCCACTGCGGCGGAGCAATGCATCAACTGTTGGTTCCTGGCCCCTGAAGCGTTTGTACAGCACCATTGGATGCTCGGTTCCGCCCCTTTCAAGGATATTTTCCCTGAATGACCGGGCCACCTCCTTATTGAAAAGTCCCTTTTCCTTGAAGACACTGAATGCATCGGCATCGAGCACTTCGGCCCATTTATAACCATAATATCCGGCAGCATAGCCCCCTGCGAACAGGTGTCCGAACTGCGGGCTCATGGCAACTTCATCAATTACCGGGAAGATTTGAGTACGTTTCCAGGCTTCTTCCTCAAATTGTTTCACATTGCCGTCGAACGGTTTTTCAAGTGTATGCCAGGCCATGTCGAGGTAACCAAACCCCAGCTGCCTGATTGAAAGGTACCCGGCAAGGAAATTTTCGGATGCCTTTATCCGTTCCACAAGTTCAGCAGGGATGGGTTCACCTGTCTGGAAATGCCGTGCAAACTTGTCGAGAAATTCTTTCTCCACGAGCCAGTTTTCCATAATTTGGGAAGGCAGTTCAACGAAATCGCGGTATACGCTGGTTCCCGATAACCCTGAATAGGTAGCATCGGCAAAAATGCCATGCAGGGCATGCCCGAATTCATGCAGAAAAGTTTCAACCTCATTGAAAGTAAGCAATGCCGGAAGCTTTTCAGTTGGGCGCGTAAAGTTCATGACAATGGTGATGTGCGGCCTTGAATCCTTGCCGTTATCCTTCCACTGCCCCTTGAACTCGTTCATCCAGGCACCCCCCTGTTTTCCGGGGCGAGGATGGAAATCGGCATAAAGAACCGACAGGAAAGAGCCATCCTTATTATAAACTTCATAGGGTATCACCTCTTCATGATATACCGGGATTTCCCTGTTGACTTTAAATGTGATACCGAACAAATCGGTCGCCAGTCCGAATACCCCGTCGATTACGTTGTTGAGCCCGAAATAGGGCTTCAGCATTTCATCGTCAATATCAAACTTCTCAACCTTCAGTTTCTCACTGTAGTACGACCAGTCCCAGGGCATGATTTCACCACTGAACCCGGACCTTTCGGCAAAAGCCTGTATATCTTCCTTTTCTTTCAACGCCATTTCATAGGAAGCTTCATACAAGTCATCGAGCAGCTTGTACACCCCGCCTGCGTTCATTGCCATTCTCCGTTCCAGAACATAACCGGCATAGTTATCATACCCCAGAAGCTGCGCCATTTCAAGCCTCAGGTTCACAAGAGTTTTCACATTGTCGCGGTTATCAAGTTCATCGCCTTTAAATGATTTGGAGTTATATGCCATATAAAGCTCACGGCGCAGCTCACGGTCGTCGGCGTATTTCATGAAGGGCAGGTAGCCCGGCATTGTGAGGTCGAAAACCCAGCCATCTTTGCCTTTTGATTTCGCCCTTACGGCGGCAGCCTCCAGTGCACTTTCAGGAAGTCCGTTCAACCGGTTCCTGTCGGTGATGTGCATTTCATATTTATTGGTTTCCTTCAGCACATTCTCCCCGAAAGTCAGGGAACGTTTTGACATCTCGGTGCTTATCTGCCTGAATTTTTCCTTGCCTTCATCAGACAGGTTTGCTCCCTGGCGGACAAAATTGACATAGGTATTTTCAAGCAGTGTTTGTTGTTCGACCGTCAGGTCCAGGTTGTCCTTTTGCCCGTAAACCGCTTTTACCCGTTCAAACAGCACCGGGTTCAGGGTGATGTCGTTCTGGAACCTTGTAAGCAACGGAGAAACCTCCTGGGCAAGCTGCTGAAGCTCATCGCTGGTTTCGGCACTGACAAGGTTAAAGAAAACCCCTGAAGTGCGGCTAAGCAGCCTTCCCGACCGTTCAAGTGCTTCAACTGTATTCTCAAACGTAGGGACCGACTGGTTCTCAACAATTGCCTTTATCTCTTCTTCACCCTGCCTGATTGCTTCCCTGAAGGCAGGCAGAAAATGTTCATTCTTGATTTCAGGGAAAGGAGCTGTCTGGTGCGGAGTATTGAAACTTCCCAGCAGCGGATTTGTCTGTGCATTTACCATAACTGACAGAAAACTTAACAGTGTTATTATTATCAACTTGTTCATCATATCCAATGTAAAATGTGATACTCCCGGTTTTGTTCATTTATTAAACAAATTGCGCGAATTTAGGCTAATTTTATGAAGTATAACAACCATGCTGTTTCCATGCGGTATCCTTCAGCGCCAACAGTAAGAAGTTATCCGGTACTTCAGCAATATTTCCTATCTTTAACCTGAACCGATAATTGTATACCCTATGTGGCCATTAATCTTCATGTTTCTATTTCCGTTATTCACTCCCGGCCTGAAGCCGGAGGAAAAGATTAAACATGCAATAAAAACTGAACTGGATTATTTTCCCGAAGCCCGGCTAAGGGATATCTATAAAAATTTTTTTCAGGATGCCTATGGCCCCGGACACCTTATCCCCGATACCACCCATGCAGGGAAATACCTTGATCACGAACTTCAGCAGTATATCGGTGATACATTACTATGGCAACCGGTGGGGATGCATGGCGATTATTACCGGGTTAACCTGACACTCGTAAAGAACGGCGTGATTCCACGGGGAGTATTGCTTGAAGCAATGGTGGAGAGTGCTCCCCTTGCACGTAACCCTGACATTGAAACCTGGAAGAAGCAATGGCATGAAATCATGAAGGTCATTGAGCAGATGAATCTTCACATCGATGATTTTGAACAGGATAAACAGGCAATAGAAACCTTGTTCTCAGACAATGAGTATGTGATGCACCACAGCGACCATTACAACAACACCTATAACCGGCATTACCGGATCATTCACAGAAGTGTATTCGACAGGTGGAGAAACAGCTACCTGAAGGATTTTAAAGAGTAAACCCATCGGGTTCCCTTTACCTGCCCGGGTATCGCAATGGAAACCAGCTATTTACTGCTGATACATTATGATGATTTGGGTTTTGCCTTCTTTTTCTTTTCGACCGACCATCCGAATTTTCCGATCATCTTCCCCAGACCGAAGTAATGGCCATGGCTGTATACGAGCGGCCGGGCCTTCGCAAAGCTGAATGCCTGCTTTTCGTTCAGGTAGCGGTCATCAATTGAGACATTCACAACCTCGGCAATAAACATGTGGTGTGTTCCCAGTTCCACTATGTTTTTGACAACACATTCGATATTTACAGGTGATTCTTCTATCACCGGCGCTTTTACAACTTTTGCCGGGGCCGGTGTGAGCTTCATTTTTTCCCACTTGTTGTATTTCCTTCCCGAGCGGCAGCCACACCAGTCGGTGGCACGTGCAAGTTCTTCAGTCGTCAGGTTAATGACAAACTCGCCTGTCCGTTTGATGATATCATAGGAATGCCTGCCGGGCCTGACCGAGATGGAGCACATGGGGGGATCGCTGTTGATTGTTCCCGTCCATGCAATTGTAATGATATTATATTCTTCGGGTTGATGCCCGCAGCTGACCATAACTGCCGGGATTGGGTAAAGGATGGTCCCCGGCTTCCAGTTTATTTTCGCCATAAAAAATACTTAATCCAGAGGGTCTTTCCAGTCGTTGTTCTCCCTGATCAGTAACTCGAGTTCCTCCACTGCATTCTCGAAGGGGATATGCCGCTTCACAGGTTTCAGTCCTTTATACAGGGTAACCTTGTTGTTGCTCACTCCCACAAAACCATAATCGACGTCGCCCATTTCACCGGGGCCGTTGACTACGCATCCCATGATGCCAATCTTCAGGTGGTCGAGATGCTTGAAGTGCTCCTTGATATTTTTTGTGGTTTCCTGGAGATCGTAAAGTGTACGGCCGCATCCGGGACATGAAATGAATTCGGTCTTCGACATGCGCATGCGGCTAGCCTGCAGGATTCCGAAGCTTAAATCCTTCAGTTCGGTGAAGGTAATGCGTTCGTTTTCGTTTGATAAACAGATGCCATCGCCGTAGCCATCGATGAGCAGGCCGCCCAGGTCGGCTGAAGCCTTAATCTGAAGATCTTCCAGGTTGCTTTCATTGTATTTCCTGTACAGGATAACCGGCACCTTCCAGATGTGCGATTCGAGTGTTGTAAAGAATGCCCTGAGTTCAGCCATGGGATTGCGGTTGAAACTTTCGAGTATCAGCACAGTCTTGCGTGTCTGCTTCAGTTTCATCATGATTTCAGGGTTGCGGGCCATAAATTTATCGAACTCCATTTTGTTGGTCCTGATAAATTTTGTCCTGCCCCACCGGGTACTTTCAAAAAGGTACTCTTCGAGCGATATGATCGGATGGCTTTCACCTTTGATGTCAATAATTTTATTTCCGGAAAGGAAATAGTCGGGTACAAGCTTGCCACGGATTGGCAGCAATTCCTGCAGGCTGCGGTCGCCAAGGTCGGCAACTACAACCGGTAGTTTTTCACCTCCCATATTCAGGACGGCTCTTGTGGAGCGGCGCTCATATTCAAACGGGTTGGTCTGTGCAATCAGTGAGGCGGTAACCGGCTCATGGTTCCTGTATGATTTAAAATGGTCGACAAGCTTTCGTGCTACGGGAATTTCATTCACCGGATTTTCTGTCAGTGACACCCTGATGGTGTCGCCAATGCCATCGGCAAGCAGGGCTCCGATACCTACAGCCGATTTAATGCGTCCGTCTTCTCCCTCGCCGGCTTCAGTAACCCCCAGATGGATTGGATAATTCATATCTTCGAGCCTCATCTTGTAGTTCAGCAGCCTGACGGTATAAACCATCATACGGGTGTTGCTCGACTTGATTGAAACCACCACATTGTTGAAATCAACCTTTTTGCAGATCCTGAGGTATTCGAGAACCGATTCGGCCATTCCTGAGGGAGAGTCACCGTAACGGCTCATCACCCTGTCGGAAAGGGAGCCATGGTTGGCACCAATGCGCAGGGCAGTATTTGTGCTTCGCAGCATTTCAAGGAAAGGAACAAACTGCTCTTCGATGGTTATCAGTTCCTGCTTGTACTCTTCATCGGAAAATACCTTGTGTTCGAACCTGGCACGCTTATCATAAAAATTGCCGGGATTGATACGCACCTTATCAAAATATTTTGCTGCAATATCAGCCAGCCGCGGATTAAAATGGATATCGGCCACCAAAGGTGTTGTATAGCCCCTGTCACGCAATGAGGTGACAATGTTCTTCAGGTTTTCTGCATCATAAATTCCTTTTACGGTCAGCCTTACAAGATCGGCCCCTGCCTTTGTAAGGGCAATGATTTGCTCAACTGTTGTGTCAGTATCTTTTGTGCTGGTGTCGGTCATCGACTGAATCCTGACGGGATTGTCGCCGCCCACACCTATTCCGCCTACGCTTACTTCACATGTTCTTTGCCGCTCAAAACGGGTAATATCATTGATATAGTTGAAATGTCTGTCTTTCATGATTATCTGTTATGCTGGACTGCAAATTTACGTTAATGGTTTCAATTTAAAAAGATTCATTTATTTTTGTTATTCAATTATTTCAGATGAACTTAAGCATCAACAAAATAGTAAAAATATTTGGAAAACAAAAGGCACTCGACCAGGTTAGTTTTTCTGTAGCCCCTGGTGAACTCCTTGGTTTCCTTGGTCCAAACGGTGCAGGAAAATCAACGCTTATGAAAATAATCACCGGTTACCTTCCTGCCGATTCGGGAGAGGTATGGCTTGGTGACCGGAAGATGACGTCTGATGATACTTCCCTCAGGCGTGAAATAGGTTACCTGCCCGAGCACAACCCGCTATACACCGACCTTTATGTAAAGGAATCGCTTGAACTGACAGCCGGGTTCTACCGTCTGCCCGACAAGAAAAAGCAGGCAGCAAGGATGGTTGAACTTACCGGACTGGGTGATGAGCAGCATAAAAAGATTGGTGCACTGTCGAAAGGTTACAGGCAACGCGTGGGTCTGGCACAGGCACTTATACACGACCCTTCGCTGCTTATACTTGATGAACCCACATCAGGGCTTGACCCAAACCAGCTTGAGGAAATAAGGGAGATGATACGTACAATCAGCCGCGAAAAGACTGTTATCCTGTCATCGCACATCATGCAGGAAGTGGAAGCTGTCTGCAGCAGGGTTGTGATCATCAATAAAGGGAAAATTGCTGCCGACGGAGGGATAGCTGAAATAAAAAAGGGGATGATCCCCCGCAGGCAGACTGTGATTGCAGCTTTTGACCGCGAGGTGCAGGCCGGAACCATTCAAGCCATAGATGGGGTGTATTCAGCTGCGGTTCATGAAGGAGAATGGGAAATTGAGGCTGAACCGGGAGTGGACCTGAGGCCGGTACTGTTCGATTTTGCTGTTAAAAACAAACTTGTTCTGCTGACTTTGATGCAGAAACAGCAGAACCTCGAAGGCATATTTCATCAGCTCACGCGGGCGGGAAAATAAGTGGGCCTGACAGGGTGCTGCAATTCATTACTCAGTTCGAAACCTGTTCGCGTCACATCATCGGCTCGTAGTGTTTTACTGAGGCTCGCCAATGTTTTCAAGTGATGAACGCACCTCGGTTATTTCATCCCTCAGTGTGAGGATATCGGATTCACTGAGTGGTTTAACAAGTTCCGAATCATACACATCGAGAAAAGCCTCACCGTATCGTGAAATGGCTTTTTCAATTTCACCAATGCGGTGCTTCAGCATTGTCAGTTCAACCTTTGCCTTATCAAAACCGGGATTGTGCAGTTTTCTCCACTTTTTTTCAAAAGACTTATACCGGAGCTTTACATCAATCAGTTCATCAAAGAGCTTCTCCTGTTCATTTTTTTGTTCATAAATATTCATCTGCCAGTAGTTTACGACCGATAATAAATATACCATTAAAAAATGGAAATCAGACTGGCTGCCGGGTTCTTTTTTTAATGAGATGGCATTTACTGAAAATCGTTGACTCCAAAAAGGTAAGTCCTTCCGGCTTCGGTATCACGTGTAACAGTTTTGCCGTTATACCTTATCATCAGTTTATTTCCCAGTTGCGAATCGACCCTGGCAGAAACAAGTCTTCCATTTTCCCAGGAGATCGTAAACTGAAATCCTCCCCTGCCCCTGAGCCCCGATATTCTTCCGGTAGAGAGCCGGGATGGAAGGGCCGGGAGCAAATCCTGGAAGTAGTCACCGTTTTCATTACGCAGGTGCGACTGAAGCAGCATTTCAACGATTCCTGAAACTGCACCAAAATTGCCATCGATCTGGAAAGGCGGGTGAGCATCAAAGAGGTTAAAATAGAGTCCACCCATATCGCGGTAGTTGTTTGCTTCACTCACTGAAGGGATCATCAGGTTTTTGAGCAGCAGGAAGGCATGGTCGCCATCAAGCAGCCGTGCCCAGAAATTGATTTTCCATGCCCTCGACCATCCGGTACCGCCATCGCCCCTGTGCGACAAGGTTACCCGGCACGCATCGGCAAGCTGTGGTGTCGACAGCGGATGAATTTCATTGCCCGGGTGCAGGGCATACAGGTGTGATACATGCCGGTGCTGTTCATTGGGGTCATCCACATCGGTCAGCCATTCCTGCAACTGACCGTGCTGTCCGATCTGGTTTGGGGCGATGCTGTCGCGCTTAAGTTTGAGCATTTCGGCAAAAGCCTCATCGACACCAAGAATACCTGCTGCTTCTATTGTATTGTCAAACAGCTCCCTGATAATCTGATGGTCCATAGAGGGCCCCATGACCAGCCCACCCAGTTCAGGGCTGTTGCTCGGCCCGCTGACGAGCCAGGCGGGGTTTTCGGGCCACGGTACAAGGTACCCGGCAAAGAAACGAGAGGCTTCCCTTAAAACAGGATATGCCCTGTTCCTTAAAAAGTTCCTGTTGCCTGTATATTCATAATGCCACCACAGATGCTGGCTAAGCCATGCCCCTCCGGTTGGCCAGATGCCATGGTTGGCATCGTTGATTGGCGCTGCCCCTCTCCAGAGATCGGTATTGTGGTGGGCAACCCACCCGTCGAGATTATAATGTGCTTTTGCAACCTTGCTTCCTGTTACTGCAAGATCCTCCACCATTGAAAACAAAGGCTGGGCACATTCCGACAAGTTTGTCATTTCTGCAGGCCAGTAATTCATTTCGGTGTTGATATTGATCGTATACTTGCTGTCCCATGGCGGAGCAAGCCTGTCGTTCCATATCCCCTGAAGGTTTGCCGGCTGTGTGCCGGGCCTCGATGAGGATATCAGCAGGTATCGCCCGTATTGAAAAAGCAATGCCACAAGGCTAGGATCTTCATCCTCATAAAAACTGACAAGGCGCTCATCAGTCGGCCTGCGGGAATGGCTTGAAGTCCCCAGGTCGATGGAGACCCGGTTGAACAGCTCGCGGTGGCTGGCCGTATGCTCTTCCAGCAGAGTCTGGAATGGTTTCCCTTCCAGTTCCGACAGGTAACTGCTGCACCGTGCTGACGGGTCGCCGCTGATATCATTGTAGTTTACAAAATTTGTAGCCCCCACAAGGTAAAGGGTAGCCGACCGTGCATTAACCACTGCAATGGAATCGTCATAGTGAACAAGGCCTCCGCCCTCCTGTTCGATTTTCAGCCGTGCCTCGAAACCAAGTTTGCTTTCAGGATAGGGATAACCGTCGCGGCCCTTTTCATGCTGGTAATTATTGGCTTTCCCCCTGAGGATAATCTGGTCATTTTCTACCTCAACCGTGAATTGATTATGCGGGGAATTTAATCCTGCAGTAAAATTGAGGCCACCATTCTCTGAAGCTTCCAGCCTGATGATAATGGCCTGAGAAGGATGGGAAGCAAATACCTGCCGCTTGTACCTGATCCCTTCATGTTCATACATCACGGTGCTCACCGCATTTTCAAGGTTCAGCCTGCGGTGATAGGAAGATGGAAACTGGTGCCCGGGAAAATGAAGCAGTATATTTCCGAAAGGCAGGTAACTCAGCTGCCCGAAAGGCTGTGACATGAAATGGCTGTTTGCCAGTTCATGCGCTTCAGCCTGACGCCCTTCCCAGAGCAGCTGCCGCAAATCTTCAAGATACCTGTGAGCTCCGGGATGGGAGTAGTCGTGAGGCTGCCCGCTCCAGAGCGTTTCCTCGTTAAACTGGATAACCTCATTTTCTGTCTGCCCGTACACCATAGCCCCCAGTCGGCCATTGCCTACAGGCAGCGCTTCGGTCCATCGTGTTGCAGGTTCATCATACCACAGAACCAGGGAAGGATTTATTGTTTTCTCGGGCTCGAATAAACGTTTACACGACATGGCAAGGAGGGAAAAAACGATTAGGAAAAGGCAAACAGAATATTTCATTGGCGCTGCTTCAAATGTTTAAATACACTAAACTTCAAAAAGGTAACCTCACAAATTTAATAAAATGTTCAGAAGTGCAGTATGCACAGCTTAATATATGAACCCGACTTGTGAAATCTTTGAGTTGCAGTGCAGGTCCGGGATAAGGATGCAGGCCCTGAAACAGACATTTTAAGATTGTTTCACATTTCATACAGGGAGATTATCCGGCAGGATTGTTGTAAAAGGAGGATACAGAAGAAAAAAGATTTACAAACTTAAAAATGAATGATATGAAATTCAAAAAGATTTTAATAATGCTGGTTGTATTTACAACCGGCCTTACGGGTGCATTTGCCCAGTTACCGCAACAATTGCCTGAGCAAATGCCAACTGAAGTTTCCGACAATGAACTGGAGCAGTTTGCACATGCATTCAGGGAAATCCAGGTGATTGACCACCAGGTTCAGATGGAAATGATAAATACAGTACAGGAAGAAGGGATAGATGTTGACAGGTTTAACCAATTCCTGAGTGCACAGCAGAATCCTGCCCAGGCTTTTGATGCCACCGAAGAAGAACTCAGCCAGTTTGCTACTGCTTACCAGGAGATTGAAGAAATCCAGCAGAAGGCAATAAAGCAGATGGAACAGGCTATTGTTGATAATGAACTTACAACCGAACGTTACCAGCAGATTGCCATGTCGATTCAGGCCAACCCTGAATTACTGCAAAAGCTGCAGGATCATTTTGAAGAAGAATAGCAACGTTAAATACAATGAGTCATTTAAAAGCACCGGTTGATTTTTCAATAACCGGTGTTTTTTTTACCGTTGAATAAACAGGAATCACCGTTTAATAAGTTTCTCTTTTAGTTTTCAGCTTTTTATCCCACCTTTGAATAAATCAAACGTAACGGGTATGAATCTGAAACCTTTCCTGATAACCATAACAATTGTCCTCCTTCAAAACCTTTCTTCATTTTCACAGGCTGAACGACCGTTGCTCCTGCCCGTGCCAGGGCAACAATACACCTATCAGATTATTCAGCGGCAGTATGTCACTGCCGGGAACAATGAACAATACACTGATTTTGTTAAAAGGAAAAAGCTTAAGATTCACTATGAAGCCAAACAACCCGATAACTCAAACCGCCTTTATGTTTCGGTAATTGAAAACATTGCAGTAAAGCCCGAACACACCCCGGTTCAGTTCACCGACTACCGGTTCCCCTATCTTTCTGATGGCATATATGATAAAAGATTTACAAATTTTCATCAGGAACTTCTGACACTGGTGGTTTTTCAATATGTATTCAATCAGGAGAAAAGGGAAATAAAGCTCCACAACCGGGCAGAGATCCTGCTTCAGATAAGAGACCTGCTATATGAAAAAGGTTATGAGAAGAAGGAAGCTGACAGGTATACAGAAGAATTCAATACCACAGGAATACCCGAAATTACAACATACTTTCAGAAAATATTCTTCCCGGCTGATGACATCGCCGAAGCACTAAAAGGTAAAGATCCTGCATTCCGCAGCAAAACAGAACGTATGGACTCACTGGTTCATGTTGTTCATGAAACCATGCAAAAAAAGCAGGGCATATCCTCTATTGAGTATGCCTATCATGACAGTCAAAGATACTTATATAAATATTCCAGCACAAGGATTGACTCATTGAAGTGGCCGGTACTCATTCATAATGAAAGGCATGATAAATTTTTTGAAGAAGAAGAAATACAATTGGTATCCGGAAAACCTATAACAGAGGACAAGCTTTTTATAACAGGGACTATAAAGAATGTGCGTAACAAAAAAGTTACCTTGTGGACTTTACGTGAACCGTTCGGAACACGGCTACACCAGGCAACTTCTTTTATTGAAGAGGATAATTCATTTAAAATTGAAACGGAGTTCATGCAGGCAGGCATGGTTTACCTGGAGTTTGGACTGGGCTCAGATGAAAAAAGCAAACCGACGCTTATGTTTTATGCTGAACCCGGGAGCAGGATTCACATTGATGCCGACGGCGCTGCTTTTCCCGGTCATGTTGAATTCTCAGGCGATTTCAGCAGCGAAGCCGGAATGGTTCATGAGTTCCGCAACAGATACAACCTGTTTTATGAAAGTTTCAATTTCAACACATTATCACCTTACAATCTGAAATTAAACTACAATGATTTTCATAACGCCATCACCCATTACGATGAATTTATTAAAGCCTGTAAAAACAGGATTAATCCACATGTCTGTAATTTCATAGATACTGAGCTGAAATCCCAGCTGATGTACCTGGCGTTTTATTACCTGAGATTAAAATACCAGTGGATGAACCTTCCTTTTGGAAAACCTCAGCATCCATTTATGGAGGACATTGATGTCAGAATTCTTGAAAGTCATGTAAAAGATTATGAAATACTCCTTCATTATAATAATTATGGAATACATTCAAGGCAGCTGGCAGGCGAAATGCTCGAATACAATTACATTTCAACAAGGAAAGTTTCTCAGCTGAGAAACTATGGCCCCTTTGGACTTTCCTACAGCTTGGCAGAATTCAGGTACATCGGTGATTTGTCGCACCAGGTTGAAGTTGCTAAAATTATACTGGGTGGACATGCATTGTACAGCCAGCTGGCAGACCTTTTATTACAGGAGAAAATGAAGGCATCAGACAAACCATCAAAGGAAGCTGCCTATAAGCAAAATGAAGTGGACCGTTACCTTGGACTGATGGCCCGAGTAATCAATGAACCGGAATTCAAAGGAGCCATTGAACAGCTGATGAACAACCATAATGTATGGATAGGGAAAGATTATGTTCCAGGTGTTGAATTTATGACAGCAAACGGTGACAAGGTACGTATGGCGGATTTCATTGGTAAAAAGCCAGCCATATTTTTTGTCACCGGGGAGTGGGGAACCGAGCGTTACCTCTTTGATGACCTGGCAAGGGAAAACCCAGACATGAATTTTGTGCTGATTATGGAAGGGAGCAATTTCGGGGAATGGACAAACTACTTGTCAAGGGCAGAACCTGTTGCACATCAGCTCTTCTGGAAAAACAACAACCTGCAGCTCAGGGATATTTTCAGGAACGATATCCGTCACTTCATCGTTTACGACAGGAATGGTGAGCGTATCGGGTTTGCAACAGATCCTGTTGCGGCAGTGAATCTTGTCAGACAAAACCTGAAAGAAAAGGAAAATGATTCGGATAAATCACAACTGGTTAACATCATTATTGCCTTATTGGCAATGCTGTTCATTTTTCTCCTGGTTTTATTAGTGTGGAAATGGCGGGTGCGTCAGCGGTTCAGGAAGGAGCAGCAGCACAGGAGGCTGCTCGAGCTGGAACTTACAGCTATCCGGTCGCAGATGAACCCCCATTTTCTGTTTAACTGCCTGAACTCGGTACAGAACCTTGTACAGCAGAATAAGGGCCGCGAGGCCCATTTGTATCTGGCAGATTTTGCAGGCCTCATACGAAAGGTACTTAATAATTCGGAGAAAGAGGAGGTGTCGCTGGCCGAAGAACTGGAAATGGTGAAGCAGTATCTTAATCTGGAAAAGCTGCGGTTCGATTTTAACTTCAATATTAATATTAATGAAGAAGTTGACATCTACAATACATCGTTGCCCTCCATGCTGCTTCAGCCCATTGCAGAAAATGCCGTTACACATGGACTTCAGTATAAACAGAATGACCGCCACATGAAGATTGAGGTACTCAGGAAAGCTGAACGGGTAAATGGCAGGCATGCCGGTAAAGGAATCTTAATCAGTATAGAGGATAATGGTGTGGGAAGATTAGCCGTACAAAATACTGAAACACATACAAACGGAAAGGCAACCAGACTGATTCAGGAGCGGCTTGCGATACTTCAGCAGAAAACCAGGGAAAGATACCGGATGCGGACGATCGATCTGAATGGAAACGGGGCAACAGGTACAAGGGTTGAAATTTTTGTCCCGGAGGAGAACTGACAGGGATTTTGTAATGATAAGAGCGACTGCTGAAGATCTCAACTGATATTTCAGTTAACAAACTGAAAAAATAGTTGCAAAACTGAAAAATCAGTTGTACATTTACAGGAAACAAGTCACTCATTAATCAGGTCAAAAACATTACAGTATGAAAAAGCTTACACGAAAGGAAGAAGAGATAATGAAGATTCTCTGGAAGCTGAAGAGCGCTTTTGTTAAAGACATCATAGAAGAATATGATGATCCGAAACCACACTACAACACGGTATCATCACTTGTTAGGTTGCTTCAGGAAAAAGGGATTGTTGGTTACAGACCATATGGGAACACCTACCAGTATTATCCCCTGTTAAGCAAGGAAGAATACCGCCGCCCGTTCATGAAACAGATAATCAGTGATTATTTTGATAATTCATATAAAAATGCAGTGGCCTTTTTTGTGAAGGAAAAGGGGCTGACCCCTGAAGAACTGGAGGAACTGATAAGACTGATTAAAGATAAGAAGTAATGGAAACTTACCTTGTATACATAGGCAAAACAGCCATTGTATCCGGAGCATTTTATCTGGCTTACATGGTTATGTTTCAAAACCGGAAGCAATTCACCTATAACCGTATCTACCTTCCGGCAGCACTGCTGCTCAGTTTCCTGATTCCCATGGTAACCTTTACTTCAACAGCTTATGTGGTGGCACCTGCAGTTCATTATTCAAGCGTCACTTATCAGGAACATATTGAATGGGGCACCATACCTGCCGAACCCTGGTCATGGTGGCCACACTACCTGTTTGGATTGTACCTGGCAGGAGTGGCCTGTTTCTTTATATTTCTTATAACAGGCCATATTAAAGCTTTCCGGATTATCAGGCAAAGCTCACACAGAAATCTTTTCGGATACAGGGTAAACATTACAGAAAAAGATGTTCACCCGTTTTCCTTTTTCAATAAAATCATAATTCCTCAGAATACGTTGAATTGCCCGAACCTCAGGATGATTGTTGAACATGAGCAGATCCATGTCAGGGAAAAGCACACGGCAGATATTTTACTGGCAGAAATCCTGTTTATGCTTCAGTGGTTCAATCCATTTGCGTGGCTGATAAGGGGAGCTGTGAAGGCTAACCTTGAGTATAAAACCGACAATGAAATTATAAAACATCACAATCCGGAAACATACCAGCTTGCTATGGTTGCACAGGCAAATAAAAAAGATGTGGCTCCTTTTTTAACGGCACTGAACGGTTCACAACTTAAAGAACGTATTGTGATGATGCAGAAAAAACAAGAGAACAGATTTGTACTGCTGAAACAACTGGTGATAGTTGCACTTTTAGCGTTACTTGTAATGGGCTTTTCAGAACATAAGGTAATAAAAAAGTATATCCATGAACCCCATGGTCTGAAGGAACAAATTGCAGCAGGGCTGGAAATGTCAGTCCCGGAAGTTCATATGGATTCATTGCCGGCGGGCCTGTTACCACAAAATACCCGTTATCCATCAGTTGATGTGCAGGAAGCCATCTCATTGGAACAGCCCGATACTACAGTCAGTACAGAACCCTCTGTTACCACTTTGGAACCCGATTCTGCAAAGCATCCCATATTTGTTGTTGATGGAAAAATCTCAGCAAACATCATTCAGGTTCCGCCCCAGGACATCATCAGCGTTGAGATATTAAAGGAGCAGGCAGCCACTGAACGTTTCGGGGCCGATGGAAAAAACGGAGCGGTTGTGCTGACGACCAAATCAAAACAATACGAATATTTAGATGACAATGCTCAAAATGTAAGGCCCATCCCGGAGGATCAAGTCACGCCGCCGGAAGTATGGCCTGAGTTCCCCGGAGGAGAAGAGGCTTTACGGCGGTATATTGCAGAGAATATTAATTATCCTGAAATTGCAAGGGAGAATGGCATCCACGGAACAGCCTATGTGTCATTCAGTGTTACAAAAGAAGGGAAAGTTACCAATGTCAGGCTAGCCAGGGGTATTTATCAGCCTCTGGATCAGGAGGCGTTACGGGTTGTACAATCATTACCCGACTGGAAACCCGGCACCACTAATGGCCAGCCGGTAGATGTAAAAGGATTTGCAGTGCCTGTTTATTTTGTTTTGGAGAACCCTGTAGTTAAGGTAAAAAGTTTTGATGAAAGTGTTGTTATACCCGGACCAGTATATTTTGTTGACGGTAAAGTAACCAGAAGCATAAAAGATATTTCTCCTGACAATATCGGTTATATAGAAGTATTGGATAAAGCAACTTCAAAAGCAATTTACGGAAACTGGGCCAGTGATGGTGTAATCATCATAACGACCAAACAGGGGATTGGGAAAAGTAAAATCATTACCCAGAGGCAGCTGATGCAATTTTTTGCAACCAATATAAGTTATCCGGTGAAGGCACTGCAATCAGGTGTTGCCGGAGTAACAGGAATCATAATAGATCCCCGGAATTCAAACCGCCTTGTTAAAACAGATGATAATTACCGGGGAAATGTATTTCAACTTCCACGTGTGGAAGTTACAGGTTATACTGGAGCTGAAGTCCGGCCATCTCAATCAGAGGAATATACAAGTGAAGTAATTAAAGAGTTTTTTAAGGAGATTGATCGTGTACGTCAAATGCTGCCTGAAGTTGACATCCCGGGGTTAGAGGGAAAGATGATTGGAATTTCATTTGAATTCGTGCTGAAGAATGGGAAATAAAAAAGGTGAAATATTCCTTTACAAGGATTGAAGTTTTTACCGGAGAGAATTTATTCCGTCGGAACCGGAAATAGAAGAATCAAAATTCATTTAAATCATAACCTATGAAAAAGCTTCTTTTCACTGTTCTTAATCTGATTGTGATTCTTGCAATAAATGCACAGGAAATCATTAAAAATCCGCGTTTTGGTATTTCTTCAACCCCTTACATCGGGCTGACAGAAGTGGAACTTACAGATGAGGCTACCATTTTATCATTCCACGTAAATATTCCGCAGAACAACTGGGTTGCCATTCATGAGAAGAGTTACATCCAGCCGGTAGGCGATACAACAAGGCTTTACATTACCAAAGCAGAAGGGGCAGAAATTGCGACTCAAATCATGTGGGAGAAGGATAAAATGGAGGAAATATCCTACAGGTTATATTTCCCTCCGTTAAACAAAGATGTCACCCGGATTGATTTTGGCGAGCCGGTTGGCAACAGCTGGAATTTCTATGATATAGAAGTCAGGGAGCAGGAAATGAAATCACCTGTACCTCCCGGACTTGCGGGGCACTGGTTCTCGGAAGAAACAGGGCACTGGTCATTCAGCCTGTTGGATTCACTGGCTGTCATCGGCGGAATGGCCTGGCATTACGATGAAATTTTATCATCAGAAGATGCATATGAAATCAACCTGGTAAATAATCAACAGAAAATAAAAATGCTTTGCCAGATAGAAAACGGAACTTCCTGCCTGATGAAATATAACGGGAACGGGGCCTCCCGTTTTTCAAAGGATATAAGTTATCTGAACACCATAACTGATGAACGTCAGCCTGATATTACCTCACCAGGGCATGAAAAGGTAAGCTACAGTGGTTTAATCAGGGGCTTTTCCACAAGATTGGGTGTTCAGACAGGAATCATCAGGCTTGTAAATTTTTTTAGTAACCAACCGGAAACATACATCATCCCCATACAAAAAGACGGAAGCTTTTCGGTTGAATTTCCTCTGATACACCCTCAGGAGATCACAGTAAGTCTGCCATCAGGCACTGAACGGATATTCTTTGAACCGGGGAAAACACTTTTTCACCTTGCCAATACAGGCATGAAAACTATGCCTTCCCTTTTAATGGGAGAAAGTGCAGGCATCAATTACAGTCTGATGAAAACCCGTGATGTTGCTACACCAATGATGGAATTCCTTGAGGGCATCATCAACATGTCAGACAATGAGTATATTGAGTATGTCCTTAAAACAAAAACAGAGGAACAGAAGAGACTGGAGCAGATTCAGAAGGAATATAAACTGAATCCCGGAGCAGTCCGGATCAGACAGCTTGAAATTGATTACCGGGCTGCCGCCAATGCCTTAAGATATAACGGCAACATGAATATGGCTAAACTATATGCCAACATGAAACTGAAAAAAGAAGAACAACATCAGACAGGTCCATTAGCATTTGACATTACGCTGCTGGAGAAATTTAAAGATACGCCTGTCAATGATATGCCGGGACTCATGAGCGGAGAGTACACCAATCTCTTCCAGTCTCTTTATTATACCGACATTAAAAGGCAGCAAGCGGCCTATTATTACCACCTTTCAGTTCTGGGAAGCCACCTTCAAAAACAAGGGATTCAGTTTACCGGCGAGGAGAATGACATGCTGGCATACATCAATGCATCGCTTATTGACAATTATGAGCAGGAAAAAAACATACTGTTCAACCAGACTTACCGGGAGGTATTGCAGAAATTTATTCAGAAATACCAGAATGAATTCCTTGAGGTATCGAACCGGTTTTATATGGAGAACCTGCAGACAAATCTTGCTGCAATGGGCCAGTCTCCGGAGGGGTTACCCATGGAAATAATGAAAACCCGTACTTTCATGGGCAGCCTGAATAAGGAAAACATAGATGAAACGATTGACGCTGAATATAAAGAATCAATCAGGTCAATAAAAGCAGATTTTCTTAAAGAGCTGGTTATGTCGGCTTATTATACCAAAAAAGCCGAAGCACAGGCAGCAAAAAACAGCAAGGTCCCTGAGCTAAAAACAGAAGGGGACAGACTTTTCGACAAGATAATCAAACCATACAGGGGCAAAATTATTTATGTCGACTTCTGGGCAACCTGGTGTGGACCATGCCTTGCAGGAATAGAAAAAATAAAACCTCTGAAGGAAGAACTTGCAGGAAAGGATATCGTTTTCCTGTATATTACAAATCCTACTTCACCTGATGCAGAATACAAAAAAAGAATACCTGATATTAAGGGAGAGCATGTGCGTGTTTCCGCAGATGAATGGAATTATCTGACTGGCAAGTTCAATATTTATGGCATTCCGCATTATGCCATTGTAAATAAGGAAGGCTTTGTCATTCATCCGCATTTAATGCCTGAAGAAAACAGCAGGCTCAGGAAGCGGTTGATGGAAGAGCTGGAAAAATGATTAAAAAAAAGTTTATCTGAGCCTGAAGTAAGGACATTTTTTTAACGGATAGTAAGCATTCCGGAATTGATTTCCACTCAATTCCGCTCCTTAAACAAAGACCGGGGATCAACGAACGAATGGCAATAAATATTACCTTTGAGCTGCATCCGTGAAACTGAATCTGCATGCATATCAACAGAACAAAAACTATTCTGCCAGTTGTCCTTACTATCCTGATAGCTGGACTGATATTTCTGGTTGCGCTTCCGAAAAAGGAGATGGAGAACTCCCTTGTTCAGTTGAATGCTTCTGCAAGTTACAACGGGAGCCGGATTACAGTCAGCAACAATGACACTGTGGATTATCTGAATGCCCAGATTACTGTAAACGAATATTACAGGATTGAAAATATAAACCTGTCGGCAGGAGAAACCTATACCTTCTGGCCGGTAGAGTTTGCACATGTCAATGGAAGAAGGTTGCCTGCCAAACAAAAGCCACAGCAATTTTCGATATGGTGTTCTTTGCCTGATGATTCAAAGGGCTTTTATTCAATCAAATTCAGCAATCCCAATTAAAAACTTCTGAATGATCCTGATATTGATGACAGAACATTTATATTGCAAGTCAGTAACCGGCAGATAACCTCATTTATGAAAGTCAGATCAGTTATTGTTGATGATGAGAAAAACGGAAGGGAAAACCTTGCCGGAGTGCTGCAGGAGCATTGTCCGGAAGTTGAAATAGCAGGTGAGGCTGATTCTGTTGAGTCGGCCATATCCCTCATCAGGAACATTACACCTGACCTGATTTTTCTGGATATCAGGATGCCCCGCGCCAATGGTTTTCAGCTGCTTGAACACCTGCAGGATTACAGCTTTGAAGTAATTTTTGTAACCGCTTTTGATAATTACGCCATCAGGGCCATCCGTTTTTCGGCAGCCGATTACATCCTGAAGCCTGTCAATTACAACGACCTGAAGACTGCGGTGGAAAAAGTGGTCAGGCGCATCAGGGAAAAGCAGGAAAATCAAAGGTTAAAGCAGCTTTACCGTAATTTAAGCCGTCCCAATAGCCAGAGAATAGGACTTCCCGCCGGCGACCGGATTGAATATGCCGATGTTGATAATATCGTCCGTTGCCAGGGAGAAGGAAATTATACCCGGTTTCTTTTCAGCGAAGGCAGGTACATGCTTATTGCAAAAACACTGCTTGAATTTGAGGATCTGCTGTGTGAGACTGGATTTGTCAGGGTACATAAAGCACATCTTGTGAACATGAAATATATTCAATCATACAGCAAATCAGATGGAATGCTGAAACTTCAGAATGGAGAACAAATACCTGTCTCCCGGAGAAGGAAGGACAATGTACTGAAGATGTTAAAGAAGAAATAACCTGACCATGTAATTGTGTGCCTGTGCCAGAAACAAAAACAGGCAGGAACAATGTCCTGCCTGCTGAAAAACTACGCTTCTCTCCTGTAATCCACCCCTAATTTTCTGCAAGGAATATTTCCATATCGGCTTCCACCTCGGTTATTCCTGCAATTCCGAATTTCTCAACCAGCACAGATGCAACATTCGGTGACAGGAATGCCGGCAATGTTGGCCCAAGATGAATATTTTTCACCCCAAGGTAAAGCAGTGCCAGCAACACAATCACAGCCTTCTGCTCATACCATGCGATGTTGTATGCAATTGGCAGCTCATTGATATCATTCAGCATGAAAATCTCTTTCAGTTTCAGGGCCACCACTGCAAGTGAATATGAATCATTGCACTGTCCGGCATCGATAACCCTGGGTATCCCGCCGATATCACCCAGCGGCAGCTTGTTGTAACGGTACTTGGCACAACCGGCGGTCAGGATTACCGTATCTTTTGGCAGCTGTTCCGCAAAGCGGGTATAGTAGTCGCGGCTCATCATGCGCCCGTCACATCCGGCCATTACAAAGAATTTCCTGATGGCACCCGACTTGACGGCATCCACAATTTTATCGGCAAGGGCAAACACCTGGGCATGGGCGAATCCTCCGGTGATTGTACCTGTCTCAATCTGTTGCGGCGGAGCACATTGTTTTGCATGTTCGATAATCGCGCTGAAGTCTTTCATGCCCCCTTCCTTACGGTCAGGAATATGGGTGGCACCCTCCAGTCCTGAAGCCCCGGTTGTATAGATTCGGCCGGCATATGATGCTTTGCCTCTCGGAGGAACAATACAATTGGTTGTAAACAAGATGGGGCCGTTAAAGCTTTCGAATTCCTGTGTCTGTTTCCACCATGCATTGCCGTAGTTTCCTGCAAGGTGGGTGTATTTTTTGAAGGCAGGATAATAATGCGCAGGCAGCATTTCGCTGTGCGTATACACATCAACCCCTGTACCTTCGGTTTGCTTCAGAAGCTCTTCCATATCCTTCATATCATGTCCTGAAATAAGGATCCCCGGATTGCTGCGTACGCCGATATTCACCTGGGTTGCCTCAGGATTTCCATAGGCTGATGTGTTGGCAGCATCGAGCAGGGCCATTACATCAACACCATATTTCCCGGTTTCAAGTGTCAGCTGCACCAGTTCACCCACGCTCAGATCCATGGTAGTAGCCACCAGTGCGCGTTGCATGAATTCATATACCTCATCATTTTTCCTGCCCAGGTTCCATGCATGCTCGGCATAGGCAGCAAGCCCCTTGACACCATAAACAATCAGTTCGCGCAATGAGCGGATGTCTTCATTCTCTGTACTGAGGATTCCAACCTCAGCGGCCTTTGCCTCAAACTCTTCGGTTGTTGAAGCCTGCCATGCTGCAAAATCAGGCAAATCAACCGGCAGGATAATGTTGGCAGCCAGACACCGGTGATGAAGTTCATTCCGCAGCTCAAGAGCCTGCCTGATCCGGCGGTCAAAGCTTTGCTTATCGAAGTTGGCATTTGTTATTGTGCTGAAAAGTCCGTCGAATACAAACTTGTCGGTCTTTTCAGAATTCAGCTTCTGATCCCGGAGTTTCTGATTATACCAGCTGATACCTTTTAATACGTACAGCAATGTGTCCTGAAGGTTTGCCACATCGCTTGTTTTCCCGCATACTCCTTTAATTGTACAGCCGATTCCTTTGGATGCCTCCTGGCACTGAAAACAAAACATGCTCATGATATTTATATTCTTTATGGTTTATAATCTTTTTCTCCATACAAATATAGAGGGTCGCATCACCAGCATTTGTATCAATTGTTACAAATGCCAAAGATTTCCCTGAACATGGTGAGTTAAAGGCCCGGCATAGATTCCCTTTTTTTGCATTCTTCAACCGAATCACTAATTTTGAATAGTAATAAAATCAACTTGTACAATGCAAAAAAGACTGAACATCATCCTGCTCCTGTCACTGTTTTTATCTGTTCATTGTTACAGCGGGAACAACAAAATAAAGAAACCAACCGGCGCAGAGAGGAAACAAGATGTTTCAGTTTTCATAACTACAGGTGACCGGCTCAATGATTTTAATGCAACAGGTACTTCGTTTAAAAGAAAACCAGACAAGACAACCCCGCTTTTGACACTTGATAAAACAATCCGTTACCAGGAAATAGAAGGTTTTGGAGCAGCTGTAACAGGCTCAACCTGTTATAACCTGATGCAGATGGAGCCTGATGACAGGAGAAAGTTTCTGGTAGAAACCTTTTCACATGATGAAGGGATGGGATACAGCTACATCAGGATTTCCATCGGCTGTTCCGACTTTTCACTCAGCGAATATACCTGTTGCGATGACCCGGGAATTGAAAATTTCAGTCTGCAGGAAGAAGAGCTGAAGTATGTCATCCCGGTTCTGAAAGAGATACTCAAAATTAATCCTTCGCTGAAAATCATGGGATCGCCATGGACTTCTCCCCGTTGGATGAAGGTTGACAACCTGACCGACCGCCGTGCATACAATTCATGGACAGGAGGTCACCTTAACCCTGTTTATTATGATGATTATGCCACATACTTTGTGAAGTGGATCCAGGCTTTTGCATCTCATGGAATCGGCATCACCTCAGTTACGCCTCAAAATGAACCGCTTAATCATTTAAACTCAGCCTCACTTGTCATGTTCTGGGACGAGCAGCGTGATTTTATAAAGGTGCTGGGCCCAAAACTCAGGCAGGCCGGCCTTGATACTGAAATTTATGTATTCGACCACAATTACAATTATGACCGGATGGAAGAACAGTACGGTTATCCCGTTAAGATTTATGCCGATGAATCAGCAAGGCAATATGTCAAAGGGGCAGCCTATCATAATTACGGAGGCAATAAGAATGAACTGCTGAATATTCACAACCAGGCACCCGATATGGCCCTTGTATTTACAGAAACTTCAATCGGAACATGGAATAAAGGAAAGGATTTGCCTGTACGCCTGATGAGTGACATGGCGGAAGTAGCGCTGGGCACGGTAAACAACTGGTGCAGGGCTGTCATTGTATGGAACCTGATGCTTGACACCGACAGGGGTCCCAACCGTGAACATGGCTGCCGGACCTGTTACGGAGCAGTTGATATTGATAACAGCGACTACAGGACCATTACCAGGAATTCGCATTACTACATCATCGGGCATATGTCATCGGTTGTGAAGCCGGGTGCAGTCCGTATTGCCGCACAGGGCAGTTTGAGTGATAGCATCATTTATTCAGTCTTTGAAAATACCGATGGTACCCATGGGCTTGTGATAATGAATAATTCGGGAGAAACCAAACCTGTTGCTGTAAGGAACGGAAAAAAATATTTTGAATATCAGCTGCCGGCAGCTTCAGTCGTATCTTTCAGGTGGTAAATTCATTTCTGGTCACAGCATTAACATCATAACATGAAACAGCTCTGTATCCTCTTCATCCTGTTTTCTATCCATTCAGTGCTCTCAGCAAAGCAATCACATTCGGTTTTCATTGAAGCTGAAAGCTTCGAACATAAAGGGGGTTGGGTTATCGACCAGCAGTTTATGGAACAAATGGGTTCACCCTACCTGATGGCACATGGAATGGGAGTACCGGTAGCCGATGCCGAAACCACTGTGGACTTCCCCTCCACGGGTGACTACCATGTGTATGTCCGCACCTTTAACTGGACATCGCCATGGCACAAGGGCGAAGGTCCGGGGAAGTTTCAGCTCATCACAGGCTCAGAAAAAACAGCACCGGTACTGGGGACAGAAGGCTCAGCATGGATGTGGCAGAAGGCCGGAAAAGTAACTGTTACCCGGAAGAAAACAAAAATCACATTGCATGATCTGACCGGCTTCAACGGCCGGGTGGATGCCATATACTTCACAATGGGGAATACACCCCCGCCTGATGATATGGAATCACTGGCTGAATTCCGCCAAAAACACCTTCGCATCAGACCAGGCAAAGCCGGAGAATTTGACCTGGTGGTAGTGGGTGGAGGCATGGCAGGTACTGCTGCAGCCATTTCAGCCGCCCGGCTGGGATTGAAGGTTGCACTCATCCAGGACCGGCCGGTTCTGGGAGGTAACAACAGTTCAGAAGTACGTGTCCATCTGGGAGGCAGGATCAATGTGGAGCCCTACCCTGCCCTGGGGGATGTGATTAAGGAGATTGGTCCCTCGCGTGGTGGAAATGCCCAACCCGCCGGTTTTTATGAAGATGATAAGAAAATGAAGGCAGTACTGGCCGAAGAAAATATCTCACTTTTCATGAATTTAAGGGCCATCAGTATAAAAACAAATGGTTCAGTGATTACCGAAATCCATGCCAGGCATACTGAGACTTCAGAAGAGCTTTCATTCTCTGCTCCCCTTTTTGCCGATTGCACTGGTGACGGAACCATTGGTTACCTGGCAGGTGCCGATTATGCAATGGGCCGTGAGGGAAGAGATGAATTCGGTGAACCTACCGCACCTGAAACAGCAGACAAAATGACAATGGGTTCTTCGGTACAGTGGTATACGATGGAAACCGGTCAGCCGGTTGAATTTCCGGAATTCAGGTATGGCATTGACTTTAACCATCAGAACACTGAAAAAGTTACAATGGGAGAATGGACATGGGAAACAGGAATGAACCTCGACCAGATAAAAGATTTTGAACGCATCCGCGACTATGGCCTGCTTGTGGTTTATTCCAACTGGTCGTCACTAAAAAACAGGGTTGCCAGGGATGAATACCTGAACCGCAGGCTGGAATGGGTGGCCCATATAGCAGGGAAGCGTGAATCACGCCGGCTGCTGGGGGATCACATCCTGAGGGAACAGGACCTCACCGACTTTGTGGTTTATCCTGATGGATCAGTACCTGCTACATGGACAATTGATTTGCACTATCCTGATCCGCAGAATACAAAACATTTCCCCGGAATGGAATTCAAATCAATAGCTGTCCACCAGAAAATCCACCCTTATCCTGTTCCCTACCGCTGTTTGTATTCCCGCAACATTGATAACCTGTTCATGGCGGGACGAAATATAAGTGTCACCCATGTTGCACTGGGTACAGTCAGGGTCATGCGTACAACAGGGATGATGGGTGAAGTAGTGGGCATGGCAGCTTCGGTTGCAACAAAACATCATACTTCTCCGCGTGGCGTATATAATTTTCACCTTGATGAATTAAAAGCCCTCATGGAAAAGGGAACAGGAAGATATGATGCCGAAAACCTGCAGCATTACAATGAAGGTTCGACGCTGGGGCGGCGAACAGTTACTGAAGGCCGGTAAGGCACATTTGTTCTGCAGTTTTATAACCTGCAACTTAATATAAACCCAGGTTAAGACCTGGCTCAATTTCAGGACGAAACAGTTTGATTCTTCTTCTGTTTTAGCTAATTTTACACTTGTCAATCCTGACACTGACTATGACAGCTGTAGATTCAACCTGTATTTTCATGCCACCGGAAGGTTTTAATCTGACGGGGCAGGTGGCTTATCCTGCAGGTTTATCTGTAACTGCAGCTATGGGAACTAACTTCCTGCTGTTATATAAAAAACAATATAAACCTGTATCAAAGCAACGGCTTAAACATCATGTAACCTGAACTTTCAGAAGAAACACCAGGTTGTCAGTCCAGGGTCGATATTTTGCCATTAGGATTACAAGTTATATCTTGCGGCACGAAAAAAACTGGAGAAGCTGAACTTAGACCAGGAAATTGACAAGGACTAAAACAGCTATTCCCTGATGATATAAAAAACCAAAAGTTTATGCAATGAGAGCACAGGTTGTGATTTCACTTCTTTTCCTGCTGTTTATAACCTCCTGCAACAACCAGTCTGACTTCTTTGATAACTTCAACAACTCACATGATCGTACATGGATTGGCAGAAATTTTCATTCTGTTCCGCTCGAGGACTGGAAGGTTGAAGATGGTAAGCTTCATTGCACGGGAATTGTTCCCCGCTCGAGGGTACACCTGCTTACCCATGTTTTATCTGATGGATCAGGTGAATTTGAAGCTTCGGTGATTATCAGCCTGAAGGAAAAAGGGAATGCACCTGGTTCGGCAGGATTTCTCATTGGAATGGAAGATCAGGAAGATCCAGATGTAAGGGCTGCCTGTTATTTTGGAAAAGGCATACCTGCGGGCGTCAGCATCAAAGGATATGCATTTCTACATGATAAAAAAGTTGACCTTCCAGCCCGGTTTGATTTCGACGAATTTAACATCACTGTCAAAGGCAACAACAGCCGGATTAAGATGGAAATCACCGACAAGAACGGTCTCCGGGTGAAGGAAATATCGGCCGGTACCGATGGCATCAAAGGTCTTGTAGCAGTGGCAGTCAATATGTTTACGGGCGACAATGAAGCACCGGGTAATTCGGGCTTTACATTCGACAACCTGAAACTGGCAGGATCAAAAGTGATCCATAAACCTGATAATTCCTTTGGACCTGTATTATGGACTATGTATACCCTTCATAAAAACCAGGTGAAACTGATGGCATTCTTACCTCCGCTTGGGAAGGACGACAACCAGGACGTGATGCTTTACCTGAAACAGGGGCTGAGCTGGAGACACGTAGCTACTGAAAAAATAGAACCTGATTCCAGAACAGTCATTTTCAGGCTTGAGAACTGGGATGCAACAAAGAATGTGGATTACAGGGTAGAATATACTGAGAAAGACAAAAGGGGAACAGAAACAACGGGTCAGTACCAGGGGACCATCCGAAGAGATCCAGTTAACCGGGCATTAAAATTTGGCAGTCTCACCTGTCAGTATACTTCAGGCTATCCTTATTCACCACTTGTGAAGAACCTTTCAAGGCTCGACCCCGACATCCTTTATTTCTCGGGAGACCAGGTATATGAGCCAAACGGCGGATATCAGATAAAAAGAGAACCCGACGATATAGCCATCCTTAATTACCTGGGCAAATACCATATGTTTGGCTGGGCATTTGGTGATTTATTGCGTAACAGGCCTTCCATTTGTACACCTGATGATCATGATGTATATCATGGCAATCTATGGGGAGAAGCAGGAGAAGCTATGCCTGAGGGGGCAGGTACATCAGACAGCCGCGGATTCCGTCAGTCGGTGAGAATGGTGAATATGGTCAACCGCACCCAGTGCGGGCATCTGCCCGATCCTTATGATCCCTCTCCAATCAAAAGGGGAATGAGTGTCTGGTATACGGGGCTCACCTACGGCAGGGTCAGCTTTGCAATTGTCAGCGACCGTATTTTCAAAACCGCTCCGGAAGCTGTGTCCGACTGGCAGGGAAGGCACGATCACATGAAGGAATCCCGTGAGGATCTATCATTTCTCGATAAACCAGGAGTTCAATTAATGGGTGAAAGGCAGACGGCATTTCTTGAAAGCTGGATAAATGACTGGGAAGGCACCGACATGAAAGTGCTGCTTTCGCAAACAGTATTTGCCAATGTTGCCACCCACCATGGCAGTCTGGAGAATTACCTGTATGGGGATCTGGATTCAGGAGGCTGGCCAAAATCGGGCAGAGACGAAATCATCAGAATGATGCGAAAAGGAGCTGCCTTTCACATCAACGGCGATCAGCATCTGACATCGCTTGTACAGTATGGCCTCAATGAATACAGGGATGCCGGATGGAGCTTCTGCCCTCCTGCAATCTGCAACTTCTACCTGCGGTGGTTCCTTCCCGATGAACTGGGCATTCCTGCTGTGGAACGGCCTGACCATGGCTTTCCGAATACCGGTTATTATGAAGATTCGTTTGGCAATAAAAATTATGTGTACGCTATAGGTAACCCCGGGACCATCATATCAGATAAACAAAGCAGATACAGCGATGCGCTCCTCAGAGCATCGGGCTTTGGACTGGTTACTTTCGACAAGCAGGAAAGGTCAATTAAGATTGACTCCTGGCGGTTTAAGGCATCGGTAAATGACCCGGTCCCCGGACGTGATCAGTTCCCGGGCTGGCCACTGAAAATATCACAGTTCGACAACCTTGGTACAGGAGCACCATTCTTCCTGCCCCGTCTGACAATTAATAAACCAAACCAGGTTATCCGTATCGAAAATGAGGAAACCGGCGAGCTGGTGAATGTCTACAGAATAAAAGGAAACGAGGTTCAACCCGCCTTACATGAATCAGGTTCTTTTATGCTGATAATCGGAGAAGGGGATGATACATTCACGCTTTCGGGGATTAAAGCTGTAAAGGATGAAAATCATGAAGAAATCAGGGTAGAGCTGTAACTGAGATTCTGATGTAATACAAACACCGGTGCATTTATATTCATTTGAGTGATGTGTGAAATAATTCCACAACCTGATGAAGTTTTAATTAAAAATAAATGCTGTGCTACAGGTGGAGTACGCTATTTTTATAACATATTGCTCCTTAGTAACAGGATGTTAACATCTCAGAATATGCATTCAACATTATTTTGGGTATAGCTGTTGTAAATCATTTGAATATATAACCGGAATTGTTCCTGCTGGTATCTAAAAACCGGCAGGTATTTTACCAATCAAAATGTTAACAGAATGGCACTATTTCAGAGAAAACAATTTGAAGAGTTAGCTGAAGTAAAAGCTGAATATTGTATCTCGATTTATGTCCCGACACAACGTGTGGGTGAGAACAAGGAAAGTAAGCTGACTTTGAAGAACCAGGCATCAAAAATTGAAAAGGAACTTACAGGTTTTGGATTAAAAAAGGCTGAGGTGAATGAGTACCTTGAACCTATCAAAAAAATCCTGGATGATTCATCCTTCTGGAGGCTTCTCTCCGATACACTGATCATATTCAGAAACAAGGATCAATTTGTATATAAGAATCTACCTCTTACCACACCTGAATTTTCAATCATCTCCGACACATTTTACCTGGCTCCCCTGCTCGATATATTTAACCAGGATAATTCGTACTTTATTTTCCTGCTCAGCCTGAAGAAGAACAAACTATATGAGGCAACCCAGCATGAAATAGCGGAAATTGAAACAAATGGAGTCTTTCCCGATAACTTTCATGATTCTGCGGGATATGATGTGGTACAGAAATCACTCGAATTCAGGAGCAGAATGCCCGGCAAGGAATTTACTCCCTTTCATGGCAAAGGTGAGGGCAAGGATTATATGGATACCGAGATGTTGAAGTACCTGAGGGATATTGACAACGGATTTAAGGAAGTGCTTGAAGGTTATCAGATACCTGTAGTGGTTGCATCTGTGGAAGATATTTTTTCCCATCTGAAAGGCAGTGCCAGTTTTAAGTTTCTGTATCCAAAATGCGTAACCGGCAACTTCGACAATGAAGATATCCTGTTTGTGCATCAGAAGGCGAACGAATTGTTACAACCTTACTTCAACAAGGTAAAGAACGATAAAAAAGAAAGGTATCTGGAAGCTCCTGATGAGATGATCCTCTCAAAACCAGATGATGTAATCAGGGCCGTGTATATGGGGCAGGTTGATACATTGTTTGTTGAAAAAGGCAGCCATCTTTGGGGAGAATTTAATGAAGAAACAGGGGAAGTTACTTTTCACGATGAGCGGGAACCCCTGGGGAATTGTCTGGTCGATTTTGCTGCACGCCAGGCTTACCTTAAAAACGGGCAGGTTTTTATTGAAGATAAGGAAAACATGCCTGAAAGTCATTCACCTCTGAATGCCGTATTGCGGTTTCAGGTTTAAATAATGCATTAACGGCAGTCGCAGTGACTGCCGTTTTTATTTTATTTATACTTTTGGATTCCGGGCAATAATAAATCAAAATGATAAAAAAAACCTTTACCTGCATCCTCCTCCTTATTCTTTTATGGCCGGTTCCTGCTGTGTGTAACGGCATCAAAAACACAAAAGGGAACAGTCGGCCCAACATCCTGTTCATAACAATTGAAGATACCTCCCCATGGTTCCTGGGATGCTATGGAAACAGTCATGCCCGTACACCGGCAATTGACAAATTATCAGAAGAAGGTGTAAGGTTTACAAATGCCTTTTCTACCGGCACTGTCTGTTCACCAAGCCGGACTGCCATCATCACAGGGGTGAAAACATATAAAACCGGGAGCGGAAACCACCGCAGCAAATTTCCTCTTCCTGAGTTTATCAAAGGCTTTCCATACTACCTGCAGCAACAGGGATATTACACCACAAACAATTCCAAAACCGATTACAATGTGGCAAATGAAAAAAAGTTCATCAGGGAAGCCTGGAATGAAGATTCAAACCAGGCAGGCTGGTGGGGACGTAAACAAGGGCAACCGTTCTTTGCTGTGTTTAACTTCATGGAATCACACCAGTCGCGTACGATGACCGAAACATATGACTGGTATGTAAATCACGTGCTGGAAAAACTAGCCCCTGAAGAACGTATTGATGACGATGGATTCGAATTGCCCCCGTTTTACAACGACAGCCGGGAGATGCGCCGCCAGTTCGCACGCGTATACAATTCCATCAGCCTCACCGACAAAAAAATCGGAGAACTGCTTCTGCAGCTTGAAGAGGATAACCTAAAAGACAGCACAATCATTTTCTTCTTTGCCGATCACGGGGAAGGGATGCCACGGGGCAAAACAAACGGTATTGACTATGGCTACAGGGTGCCGTTCATTATCTGGTTTCCTGAAATATATAAACACCTCTCACCATGGGGAACCGCAGGGGCAGTAAGCCATGAACTGGTTGATTTTACCGATCTTGCCCCTACCCTGATCAGCCTTGCCGGCGGTGAGATCCCTCAACACCTGGAAGGAAGGCCATTTCTTGGAAAAGAAAGAACTGCTCCACCGGCCCACCTGTTCCTGTCATCCGACCGCTCCGACAATGGCATTGACATGGTAAGGACAGTCACCGATGGCAGGTTTATGTATTCACGGAATTATATGCCCTACATCAACGAATTGAGGTACATCCGGTACATGGAAATCGGGGAAATAAAACAGCAGATGAGAAACGACCTGAAAGACAACAGGCTCAACATTCTGCAGAAAAGCCTTTTTGAACCCCGTCCGGCTGAATTCCTCTATGATACCCAAAACGACAGGTGGGAAACAACAAACCTTGCTGATGATCCCCGTTATGAAAAAATTCTTTTGCAAATGCGAAACCTTCACAGGGAAGAGGTGCTGACATCACGTGATATAATGTTTCTTCCCGAATATTCAATCAGCCAGCTGCCGGAAGCAACAACTGCATACCAGTTAAGACTCGACAGGAAAAACTACCTGCTTGAGGAAATTTATGAAGCTGCCTCCCTTTCAGGATTCAGAAGCAGAAGTCACACCGAAAGACAGGTAGCACTCCTGCAGCATGACAATCCGTATGTCAGGTTCTGGGCCATCATGGGGTTACGGAACCAGCATCCTGATGATCTGATTTCTTTTGGTGATTACATCCTGCAGGCAATGAATGATCCATACCTTCCAGTGGCTGTAGCTGCTGCATCTGTCGCATACAGTTTAACCGGAAAGAAAGAAGCGGAAGACAGATTGAAGCATTTATGCACCGGCAACGATAACCACATCACCCTGATGGCCATTCATATGCTCCTGTACACTGAAAACAGGGATCCATTCATTGAAACAATTCATGAAGTTTATAAAATGCCCGGCCGTGATTACAATGTAAAGGCTGCATGCATGGATTTTCTTGGAAGTCTTGGACTGGTGCCCAATAATCCCGATTTCAGGGAATAACCGCACGTTTTAACCCCTCATATTGATATAAAAGGTTTATTCCCGTAACAATTAGTTGTATCTTTCTACTGAATTTGAAAACGGGACACCTATAGTTGTGACCGACAAAACTCCAGCTGCAGATGATGAGGACATTGTCATAAAGGGTTTAATATTAAAACAAAAAGCATGGATGCATCCTTATATTCAGAAATAAGAGGGATGAAAAGGGTAAGCGGTATTCTTGTGATACTTTTTCTTGTGTTCATTTCAGGCTGTGCAACAGAACAAAAAACAGGTAAAACAAAACTTTCACCCGAAAAACCAAATATCCTTTTTCTATTTGCCGATGATCAGCGTGCCGATGCAATAGGGATTGCGGGAAATGAGCATATAAAAACCCCTGTAATTGATGAACTTTCGGAAAGCGGCATCCGGTTTTCAAATGCCTACGTGATGGGAAGCCACCATGGTGCGGTATGTGCCCCCAGCAGGGCAATGCTGATGACCGGGAAGAGCTTGTTCAGGGTATACGATAACCTTGAAGGGGAAGTCACAATGCCAATGTATTTTATGCACAATGGCTACGAAACTTTTGGCACCGGCAAATGGCATAACACTGCAAAAAGTTTCGAAGCTTCATTTCAGTTTGGAGAAAATGTATTCCTCGACGGCATGAGCAATCATTTTGCTGTTCCATGCCGGCAACTGGGAGAGAATGGAGAACTATCCAAACCCATGAACAAGGGGTATTCCACTGATTTGTTCTCTGAGGCAGCCATAAGGTATATCCAGAAATATGCCAAAGGAAACAGGGAAAAGCCTTTCTTCTGTTATGTGGCTTTTACTGCACCGCATGATCCCCGCTCACCCAGGGAGGATTACATTGGAATGTATGATGCGGCTGATATACCCCTGCCGGTTAATTTCAAGGAACTTCATCCCTTTATTTTTGATGACATGAATGTCAGGGACGAAACCCTTGCCCCCTGGCCAAGAACTCCCGAAATCATCAGAGCTTCCATTGCTGATTATTATGCATTAATCAGCCACCTCGACAAAAGTGTGGGCGACATCATTGCAACGCTCAGGAAATCGGGATTATCTGACAACACCATCATCATATATGCTGCCGATAACGGTCTTGCTATAGGCAGCCATGGGTTGCTGGGAAAGCAAAATCTGTATGAGCACAGCATCAGGGTGCCTTTCATCATTTCAGGGCCAGGTATTCCTAAAAATCAGGTAAAGGATGCTCTTGTATACCTGTACGATATTTTCCCAACCCTGGCAGTGCTCACCGGACTTCCGGAACCGGCGGATACCGATGGCAAATCGTTGGTTCCTGTTATTCATAACAAACAACCAGGAGTGAGAAATTCAATTTATACGGCCTACCGGAATACAGTGCGGGCCATCCGGCAGGACAACTGGAAGCTTATCTGGTATCCGCAAAGAAACCACATGCAGCTGTTCGACCTTAAAAACGATGCAGCAGAATTGTCAAATCTTGTTGCAGCACCTGAATACAGGGAAAAGGCAAAGCGAATGATGATGCTGATGGAGGAATGGCACCGGACAACCGGAGATACGGCAAAATTATATCCCGGAACAGAATTGCAGCTTCATTATGATTATAAAGTACTTAAACAAACACCCGACCGGCACCAGCCTGATTATATCCTGAATAAATATTTCAGCAAATAACCACCTGTTTGTCATGCATACAAATATCTTTTACTTTTTTAATCAGCCGGATTAAATATCTTTGCCGACTGATAAAAAACTTATAAAATAATTATCCTGTATGAAGCTGATTGGTCTGTTGTTGCTGTTCGTTATAGGCTCTCATGTAAAAGCGGCATCTGTGCCTGAAAAAAATGATACAATCCCGGAAACACACAACAAGGATTTCATCTATTATGTAAAAAAAGCTGCCGGACCGATTCAAATTGACGGGATACTTGATGAGGCCGACTGGATGCAGGCGCAAAAGGCCGATAATTTTTACCTGGTACTTCCCATAGATACCGGTTTCCCGAAACAAAAATCAGAGGTCATGCTCACCTACGATGACAAGGCATTTTATATGGCTTTTATTTTTCATGACACTGTTCCCGGGAAAAGAATCATGGAGTCATTCCGCCGTGATTTTTCTTTTGGCAACAATGACAACTTTCTTGCATTCTTTGATACCTTTCTTGATCAGACCAATGGCTTCTCCTTCGGAATTTCAGCTTCGGGAGCCAAATGGGATGGCACAATGAGCAACGGTTCTGCTGTCAATCTTGACTGGGAAACAAAATGGGAATCAAAGACCCGTCATTATGATGACCGGTGGGTGACTGAAATGCGTATTCCTTTCCGTTCAATCAGGTATCCTTCAGGAGGCAGGCGCTGGAATGTCAACTTCAGCCGGCTTGATATTAAAACAAATGAAAAATCGAGCTGGGCACCAGTACCAAGACAGTTTCCCACAGCATCACTTGCCTATGCAGGTGTAATGTATTTCGATGAGCCGCTCCCGAAATCACGGATGCAGTTTTCACTCATCCCATATCTGTACGGAAGTTACGTCGATGCGGGATCAGGCAGCAGATATCAAAAGGATTTTGGCTTTGATGCCAAGGTCGGGCTTTCAACTTCTATCAATCTTGATTTAACCTATAACCCTGATTTCGCACAGGTTGAAGTCGACCAGCAGGTCACCAACATCGACCGTTTTGAACTGTTCTTTCCTGAAAAGCGCCAGTTCTTCCTCGAAAACAGCGATTTATTCGCAGGCTTCGGTTACAACACGGTTACCCCGTTCTTCTCACGGCGCATAGGCCTTGATGCTCCGGTACTGGCAGGTGCAAGGCTAAGCGGAAAGATAGGAAACGACTGGCGGATTGGCTTAATGAACATGACAACCCAGGAAACCGACCTGCTGCCGTTGCGCAACTTCTCGGTAGCCTCTGTGCAGCGTAAGCTGTTTGCACGGTCAAATGTTGGCTTTATATTCGTGAATAAGGAAAATATTTCCCCGACAAGCAATATTTACCAGTTCAACCGGGTTGCAGGACTTGACTATAACCTTGCAAGCAGCAACAATTTCTGGAGCGGCAAGTTCTTCTACCACCGGTCATTCCAACCTGAATCACCCGAAAAGCAGTATGCCCAGGGTGCATCGCTGAATTATCGCAGGAAACACATCCAGACTTCCCTTTCCCAGACTTCGGTGGGCGACAACTACAGGGCAGAAGCAGGATATGTAAGACGGACCGGGTATAACTTTATCGGCCCGCAGTTCACCTACCTGTTTGTACCTAACAAAAAAGTTACAAGCCATGGCCCATCTGCCAAACTTGATTACTATTTTGATAAGGCATACAACAAGATCGAACATGAAAACACCTACAGCTACCTGATTGAATTCCAAAGCAGCTCACGACTGCAGGCAGGCATTAAAGATGTTTACATCTGGCTCCAGAATGATTTTGATCCGACCCAGAAAAGAATCCACTTTTTACCGGCAAATACAAGCTACCGGTTTGGTGGTGCTTCAATTTTCTATAGCTCCTCACCCAAAAACATGTTCAGGTGGAATGCTGAAGCAGCAAAAGGAACGTTTTATAACGGGGAAATCCATTACGTGACAGGACAGGTTGGTTACCGGATCCAGCCCTATGTCAACTTCAGCCTGAATTTCAACTATACTGACATTTCATTGCCTGAGCCATTCGAGAGAACCGACATGTGGCTGCTTGGACCAAAGCTTGATGTCACTTTTACCGACAAGCTGTTCTGGACAACTTTTGTTCAATACAATGAACAGGTCGACAATATCAACGTGAATATGCGGCTTCAATGGAGATATCAGCCTGTATCTGATTTCTTCATTGTTTATACCGACAATTACTTCCCCTCCACAATGGTTTCAAAACACCGGGCACTTGTGCTGAAAATAACCTACTGGCTGAACTAAATACACCTTTATCAAAATGTTAAACCGGCAGAGCCCTTGTTTTTTATTTTTAAACATTGATTAAATACATTACCTTTGCGGTCTTTATAAAAAATTGATATTTTATATTATAATTCAAATCGAAATTAAATTATATACAAAAATGAAAGTAACAGTAGTTGGAGCTGGCAATGTTGGAGCAACCTGTGCCCAGGTCGTTGCAGAAAAAAACATTGTAAAGGAGGTAATCCTTGTTGATATCAAGGAAGGCATTTCTGAAGGAAAATCCCTTGATTTATGGCAGACCTCTCCGATAAATGAATACGACACAAGATTGTATGGGTCGACCAATGATTACTCAAAAACTGAAGGTTCTGAGGTAGTTGTAATCACTTCAGGTGTTCCCCGCAAACCAGGAATGAGCCGTGATGACCTTATCTCCATCAATGCCGGTATCGTAAAAAATGTTACTGAAAATGTAGTGAAATATTCACCCCATGCCAAAATCATTATCGTTTCAAATCCGCTCGATGTAATGACATATGCCGCATATGTCACAGCCAAAAAGCCAAAGAATGAGGTAATGGGTATGGCCGGAATTCTCGACACTGCACGTTACCGTGCTTTCCTTGCCGAAGCTCTTGATGTTTCACCACGCGATATCCAGGCCCTCCTGATGGGTGGCCACGGTGACACAATGGTTCCGCTGCCACGATATACAACTGTGGCCGGTATTCCGGTTACCGAACTGATTGATGAAAAAACACTGGAAGCCATTGTTGAACGCACCAAAAAAGGCGGTGGCGAACTTGTTAACCTGATGGGAACTTCGGCATGGTATGCCCCGGGTGCTGCAGCTGCACAAATGGTTGAAGCAATTGTTATGGATCAGAAACGTATATTCCCCTGTTGCATTAAGCTCGAAGGCGAATATGGCCTGAATAACATGTTTGTTGGCACTCCTGTAAAACTGGGCAAAAATGGTGTTGAACAGGTAATCGAAGTTTCACTTAATGATGATGAAAGAAAGTTGCTGCACGATTCAGCCAATTCAGTGAAAAGCATTATGGACGTTCTTGATGGAATGAATATCCTGTAGTACTTCAAAAAAAAGTATTTAACCTATATATTCAAAACGGCTGATTCATCAGAGTCAGCCGTTTTTTATTTTACTTTGAAGCATGAAGCTAAAAATTGAACTGCAGGTAATAGAACCCGAAGAAGACAACTTTCATCTTCTGGCTGTCAGTAATTTCGATGATGGCTCAACAGGAGGCTGGATAATTGATACAGGAGCATCCCGGTCAGTATTTGATAAAAACCTTCAGGATCAATATCAACCTGCCCGTTCAGGGGAAAACCAGCTGCATACTGCCGGTATCGGCGACAAACCCATTGCAACAGTTGTTGCCTGCATCAGGCCGTTTATGCTTGGAAAACTAAAAGTTGAAAACCTGGAAGCAGCACTGCTCGATTTGTCCCATATCAATCAGCTGTACCAAAGGACATGCCCTGTACATGTCTGCGGCCTGCTGGGAGGTGATTTCTTCATCAGGTACAATGCTGTTGTCAGTTACAAGAAAAAGATTCTGGTGCTTGAAATGTAGCGGGTCCATTATTCCCCTGCACAAATCATGCTGATATAAGATGTTCCACCCTCTGCCATTGAGCTTTAAAAATATCTTTTAACATGATTTTCATGATGGTTCACCTTGCATACATCAACTAATTACGTATATTTGCCACCCAAATTACAAAGGTGAAATTCAAATTAGTCATATCAAAACACTTATTGCTGCGGGTCATGCTGTTTACAATGCTGGCCGGTGCCGCTGTCGTGTTTGATTATTATTTTGAACACCATCCTGAAGTACTGCCCCTTGATGAACTTCGTGATGAAAATAAAAATACATCGGAAGAACATGGCACAATTTACCTGATTTCACAGGTCAATACATTCAGTGCAAAAACTGCGGTGCAGAAAACTCCATTCAGGAAGGTCCCTGATGCGGCCCACAACAAGTTTTTGCAGCAGTGTCATCAAATGCAGAATCTGCAGGCTATGAAAACCAAAATTGTTATTCCGCAAAAGCAGAAATACATTTCCCAGTTTCTTACAAACACCAGGCAATGCTATTTCCAGCATCCTGATGATGAACATCATATCAGCTGATTACCTGCCAACTCATTACTTCCGGCAGGTAATACCGTTTGTTGTCCATGGATTCATTTCAATGGGTACTGAATTATCATTTAATTACAATAAAACAACATTTTAAAACAAAAAAATCACATGCAAAACAAAGGTGCAATACTAACATTTGCCATCTTGCTTGCGCTGGTGTGCCTATACCAGTTGTCGTTTACATTCAAGGCAAGGCAGGTGGAAAAACAGGCCAGGGTTTATGCCCAGGGCGATCCTGACAAGGAATTCAATTATCTTGATTCCATTTCAGGAGAAGTTGTTTACAATTTTATGGGTCTGAAGCAATTCACTTTCAGGGAAGTTAAAGAACTGGAAATGAACCTTGGCCTCGACCTCAGGGGTGGTATGAACGTAACACTGGAGGTAGCGGTTGATGACCTCGTCAGGGCGCTTTCAAACTACAACAACGATTCAACATTCAATGCTGCACTGGCCAGGGCAAAAGTGATGCAGCGTGGCAGCCAGGAAGATTTTGTCACACTCTTCGGACGTGCCTTTGAGGATATTGATCCCAATGCAAGGCTGGCTTCCATTTTTCTGACGCTCGACCTGCGCGACCGCATCAATGTGAATTCATCAAATTCTGAAGTACTCGATGTGATCAGAAGGGAGACCAACGCAGCCATCGACAATGCCTTCAACATTATCCGCACCCGTATCGACCGCTTTGGTGTGGCTCAGCCAAACATCCAGCAGTTGCAGACAAAGGGACGTATTCTTGTTGAACTTCCGGGTGTAAAAGACCAGAAAAGGGTACGCTCACTGCTTCAGGGAACAGCTATGCTTGAATTCTGGGAAACCTATGAAAACCAGGAGGTATATCCGTTCCTGATGCAGGCCAACCAGCGACTGAGGGAAATTCAGACAGGAAACAGGCAAAACGGCATCAATCAGGCTGCTGCACAGGACCAGGAACAACAGGCTGAAGTATCAGAGGCACAGGCCGATACTACTGCAGGCTCACTCCTTTCGGAACTGGAAGCAGGAATAGCGGGCGACACAACAGAAATGGATGACCTTGGCGACTTCCGCCAGGAATATCCCCTGTTTGCTGTATTGAATCCAAGTACCGACCAGACAGGCCAGCTTTTCTTTGGCCCTGCAATCGGTATTGCCCACTCAAGGGATACTTCAAGGGTAAACCAGTACCTGAGAATGGAACAAATCAGAAGCATTTTCCCACGCGATATGATGTTCCGCTGGACAGCCAACTCAGTTGACGGCGCCGGCAATTACTACAGGCTTATAGCCCTTAAATCAAACACCCGCGACGGACGTGCCCCACTCGACGGTGACGTGATAACTGATGCCCGCCAGGATTTTGACCGTTTAGGCTCAAACCCCGAAGTATCAATGACTATGAACAGTGAAGGTGCGAAAATATGGCAGCGCCTGACAAAAGAAAATATCGGCAAATCAATTGCCATTGTACTCGATGGTTATGTACGCTCATATCCGACTGTACAGAATGAAATCGCCGGAGGCCGTTCAAGCATTACCGGCCTGGCAAGCATCGAAGAGGCAAAAGACCTTTCCAACATCCTTAAATCAGGCAAAATGCCTGCCCCTGCAAGAATTATACAGGAAGAGGTGGTTGGGCCATCACTGGGTCGTGAAGCAATCAACAGCGGGATGTATTCCTTCCTGATTGCTTTTGCACTGGTTCTGGTTTACATGTTGTTCTTCTACAGCCGCAATGCTGGCCTTTCAGCCAATGTGGCCCTAATTGCAAACATGTTCTTTATTTTCGGTATCCTTGCTTCGCTGGGTGCAACACTGACCCTGCCCGGTATTGCCGGTATTGTTTTAACAATCGGGATGTCGGTCGATGCCAACGTTCTGATTTATGAAAGGGTACAGGAGGAACTCAGGGCCGGCAAGGGAATAAAACTGGCAATTGCCGACGGGTATAAAAATGCATATTCAGCAATTATCGACGGACAGGTTACTACCCTTCTCACCGGTATTGTTCTTTATGTATTCGGCTCAGGACCGATTAAGGGTTTTGCAACTACCCTTATCATCGGTATCCTTACTTCTCTTTTCAGTGCAATTTTCCTGACAAGGTTAATCTTCGAATGGAAACTGAAACGGACAAAGAACATCCATTTCTCTACCAAATTCACTGAAAACTGGTTACAGAACACCTCTATCAAGTTCCTTGAAAAAAGGAAAATTGCATATGTTGTTTCAGGAACTTTGATTGTTATCTCAATCCTTTCGCTGACTTTCAGGGGCCTGAACTACGGTATCGACTTCAAGGGAGGACGTACCTATGTAGTGCGTCTCGACCAGGATGTTCAGGTTGCTGAAGTGCAGAATGCACTCACCGATGCGTTTGGTTCAATGCCTGAAGTAAAAACCTTTGGTGCCAACAACCAGATACGTATCACTACAACCTATAAAATCGAAGACGATTCGGAAGATGTGGACAATGAGGTGGAAGAACTGCTGATGCAGGGTCTGAAAAATGCCAACATGCTCGACAATAACGTGACAATCGAACAGTTCACGAATGATTATCAGCTGAGTTCTCAGAAAGTTGGACCTACAATATCTGATGATATCAGGAAGGATTCAATTATTGCAATCAGCTTTGCGCTGATCATCATTTTCCTGTATATCCTGATAAGGTTCACCAACTGGCAATACGGACTTGGTGCTATTGCTGCACTGGTGCACGATTCGCTGATTGTACTTGGAATATTCTCACTCCTTTACAACGTCCTGCCTTTCTCACTGGAGATCGACCAGGCATTTATTGCAGCTATCCTTACAGTGCTTGGATATTCAATCAACGATACCGTTGTGGTATTCGACCGTATCAGGGAATATCTTAAACTGCATCCTAAACGCAGGCGTGAACAGAATGTCGATGAAGCTGTCAACAGTACACTTCGCCGTACTTTCAGTACCTCACTGTCAACGTTTGTGGTATTGCTTGCCATCTTCCTGTTTGGCGGTGCAACAATCCGCGGATTTACATTCGCCCTCCTGATAGGTGTGATTGTCGGAACGTACTCATCGATTTTTGTTGCCTCACCTATTGCATATGAATTTCAGAAAAAACTTGCAGGAGTGACAGCCAAAATCAAAAAATAAGTCCTGATTAACAATCTGATTCAATAGCCTTGCAGCAGCAGGGCTATTGTTTTTTTTTAAGGGTTATACTGTTTAATTGACAGGTGCAATTTGTATATTTGTGGACTCAAAAAATTAAAAATGACGAATTACATATTATTCATTAGCGGAGGCGAACTGGTACTGGTAATGCTGCTGGCATTGCTGTTTTTTGGTTCCAAAGCTATTCCCGACATTGCCAAAACCCTTGGCAAGGGTATGCGTGAATTCAAAAAAGCCACCAACGAAATTCAGCGCGAATTGAATGAACACACTTCTGATATCAAAAAAGACATCAATGAGGTAAGATCATCGGTGAACAGGGAAACGCAGAAAATTAAACAAGACCTTAACGAAGTGTCATCAACTGTTGACAGGGAAACAGAAAAAATCAAGCGCGACCTGAATGAAGTTGCCTCTATGGAAAAGGAACGACTGGAGGAAACAAAAAAATCAATTGAAAATAATCCCGGCGACAATAATCCTGAAGCAAATTGATAAAGGCTGAAAACATAAAAAAATCATTTGGCCCGCTGGAGGTCCTGAAAGGCATCAACCTTGAAATTCCTCCGGGAAAAATTTATTCTATAGTAGGTGCAAGCGGTGCAGGAAAAACCACCCTTCTCCAGATTATAGGAACATTAAGCAAACCTGATACAGGCACAATCTATTATGGAGGAAAAAATGTATCCACCATGGGGGAAAAGCAACTTGCTTCATTCCGCAACAGGGAAATAGGGTTTGTTTTCCAGTTTCACCATCTGCTGCCTGAATTCACAGCACTTGAAAATGTTGAAATCCCTGCTTTTATTGCAGGCCGCACCAGAAAGGAAGCTGAAACGGAGGCCCTCCGGCTGCTTGAATACCTGGGACTGTCACACCGGATCCATCATAAACCTTCGGAACTGTCGGGAGGTGAAAAACAACGTGTAGCTGTTGCTCGTGCACTCATCAATAATCCTGCGGTAGTACTGGCCGATGAACCATCAGGAAATCTTGACACAGCCAACCGCGACGAACTGCACGACCTGCTTTTCACTCTGCGTGATGACATGGGACAAACATTTGTGATTGTAACTCATGACGATCATTTTGCAGAGAGATCTGATAAAATTATCCATATGCGCGACGGCCTCATTGTGGATGAATAACGCGGCAATGTACTTTCAAACATCTGCAAAAAATTTATGACGTTTGATGAACTGAAGGAATTTCTCGATGAAAAAGCCACCTTATACAACCGCCGCGAGTTTATTGATTCCGACCCGGTCCAGGTACCACACCGCTTTGTACAAAAGGAAAACATCGAAATTGCAGCTTTCCTTTCCTCGACCATAGCATGGGGCAACAGGGCTGCTATCATCAGGAATGCTTCAAGGATGATGACGCTGATGGATGAAGACCCATATCAGTTCGTTATAAATGCTTCTGCTTCAGACTATCAACGTCTTGAAAAATTTATACACCGCACATTCCAGGGAAGTGATTTTGTTTATTTCGTAAAATCCCTTCAAAATATATATCTGAACCATGGCGGACTTGAAGAAACTTTTATTGAAGGCTATGTGAAGGATAATACGGTCAGAAGCGCACTGGCAGCTTTCCATACACGCTTTTTCCAATGCCCTGGTGAAAGAACCCGTAAACATATTTCAAATGTAGAAAAAGGAGCAACAGGTAAAAGGCTGAACATGTTTCTCCGGTGGATGGTCCGCCGTGACACAAATGGTGTTGATTTTGGCCTGTGGAAAAAGATTTCCCCTTCTGACCTGATGCTGCCCCTCGATGTCCATACAGGAAGGGTTGCCCGGAAGCTTGGCCTGTTAAACAGGAAACAAAACGATTGGAAAGCTGTGGAGGAAATTACCGCAATCCTTCGCGCATTCGATCCTGAAGACCCGGTAAAATATGACTTTGCCCTGTTTGGCGTTGGTGTATTCGAAAAATTCTGATATGGGAAGAAACAACTATTTTAGGTTCAAGCAGTTTAAAATCATCCAGGACCGTAGTGCGATGAAGGTAGGTACCGATGGAGTGCTGCTTGGTGCCTGGACCTCAGTTGAAGGTGCAGGTACAATCCTCGATGTAGGAGCCGGTACAGGACTGATTGCCCTGATGATGGCACAGCGGGCACCAAAAGCTGTCATAACCGGTGTCGAGTATGAACAGGAGGCCGCCGCAGAAGCATTGTTCAACGCAGAAAATTCACCCTGGAGCGACAGGATTTCAATTATCCACAGTTCATTTCAGGAGTTTGCCCAAAACCATAACATAACTTTTGATCTTATCGTCTCCAATCCACCGTTTTTCATCAACAGCCATAAACCCAAATCAGGCAACCTCGCCATAGCAAAGCACAACCATCTGCTGCCTCTGGACGATCTTGCAGCCGGAGCTTCAAAACTGCTGTCGCCCGTCGGGACATTTTCAGTGATACTGCCTGCCTCATCAACAGCAGCATTTATAACCCTCGCTGAAAAAGAAGGCCTTTATCTCAAACGTGAAACCATTATCAGGCCCAATAACCTGAAACTTCCCCACCGTCACCTGGTTGAATTTTCAAGTCAAAAAGTGAACCCACTGGTGAGCAACCTGAACATTCACCAGGATGATGGCAACGATTATACCCCTGACTACAAATTGCTGACCCGCGATTTTTATCTTAATTTTTAGGAAATAAAAAGAAACGGATTGAATATACGGTCCATCCTTCTCGAAAATTTCCTTACAGCCTCAAAGTCAACCTTCGATGTTCGCCTTCTGATGGGTACGATGTTCCGTGTTATCATACGTTCAATGAAATTCATTTTCCTGAAATCGTTTACCCTTCCAAACCATGCAGTGGTTTTGGCGGAAGCAACAAGTTCAGCCGGATAGGCGGCCAAAAGCTGTTGCCGTGCCTTATCTCCTGAATCATATGAACATATAAACAGCCCGAGCTCCCGTTGGGTAAGCTCCTCTGCCTGTACCCTGATAAATTCCTTTAATTGTCTGTGGAGCTGCCCCGAACGCAGCGAACCTCCTATGATTACACGTTGAAAATCATTGATAGGCGGAATACTTTCTTTCCTGGCATTGATTAACTCGACTTCGCCTCCCAGGTAATCTTTCATCTGCTCAGCAATCACTGCTGTACAGCTATAAGTGGAAGAATAGATGATAATTGTTTTCATGTTTGTTTCATTTATACGATGGCCTTTTATACAAATTAATTGCTTTCCTTAAAATTACGGATTAAGTACGAACAATTGTGTTACTAATCGGTTAATTCTCTAAAATCATCGGCGAAATAAAATACCCAAAAGTATTTTATTAAAAGGAAGATGTTATTTTTGTAAAAAAGCTTATACATGTCAATGATAATGAAACCAGAAATTCAGATTGATCACAGCATCTATACTGTTAAAGAAATCAGGTTTTTAACCGAAAGTGCATTTATCCTGCGTCTGCCCAAAAGCAGGTTTAAATTCGAGGCCGGCCAGCATCTTTCCCTGTCAATTGCAGGTGATTACCAGAGCCGGGAGTATTCCATTTACAATGGAGAAGAAGATCCTTACCTTGAAGTCCTTGTAAAAGAAGTGGAGGGAGGTTATTTTACACCCAAACTGAAGTATCTGAAGCCAGGCGACAAGGTACAGGTAAATGGTCCCTTTGGCAGGTTTACAATCGACGAATCAAAACTTCATACACACCAGCATGTTTTTATTGCCAGCGGTACGGGTATCGCACCTTTCCACAGCATGGTAAAAAGTAATCCCGGTATTGATTACAGGATTATCCATGGGGTAAGAGTTGCCTCAGAGGCATATGAAAGGGATGAATATGAAAAAAACAGGTACCTGCTTTGCACTTCGCGTGAAAACACAGGTGATTTTGCCGGAAGGCTGACAACTTACCTGCAGGAAACACAGTTTGCAAAAAATTCATGCTTTTACCTTTGCGGCAACAGTGACATGATTTTTGATGCCATGGAGATCATCAAGGAAAAAGGTTTTACCCGCGATGATGTCAATGTGGAAGTTTACTTCTGACCCTGCTTGGAATCGACTTTTTCACCATAAGCAAGGTCACCTGCATCACCCAGTCCCGGCAAAATGTATGATTTGGGCGTTAAGGCCCCATCTACTGCTCCCAGCCACAGGGTAACATTTGGAGCTTTAATGGAGTTTACAATGTATTCAACGCCCTGTTGGCTGGCAATTATGGAAACCAGGTGTACATGCTCAGGAGTGCCTTTGCTGAACAAGGCTTCATATCCGATTTCCATCGATCGTCCCGACGCAAGCATGGGATCAGAAAGGATAACAACTTTACCATCGAGCGATGGTGAGGCCATGTATTCAAATTCAATTTCAAAGCCACCTGATTCAGTGTACTTGCGGTAAGCTGAAATAAAACAGTTTTCGGCCCTGTCGAGCATTTTGAGCAGACCGTTATGCATGGCAAGCCCTGCGCGCAAAATGGTAGCCAGTACAGGTTGCTTTTCAAGTACAGGGACTTTTGCAGTACCCAAAGGTGTCACAACATCGGTAACCCGGTACTTTAACTCCCTGCTGATTTCATAGGCAAACAGTTCTCCAATCCGGTACATATTCTCCCTGAAACGCAGCGGATCCTTCTGAATGTTAACATCCCTGATTTCTGCAAGATATTGATCGATTATGGAGTGGTTATTCCCAAGAACTCTTATTTCCATTCTGAATAGTTTGATATTAAATTCATTTGCAGTTGCATCACTTGAAAAAGCAAACAGATACGCCAGGCAATACTGTCGGATTTATTTACATTATCCGGGGTGCAAAAATGGGAAATTTCATTTAAAAAAAGCATTGAATACTATTTTCATTTTCATAAAATTAACCCAATCAATTTCCAGTTTAAACTGTATCCTGTATTTGAAATTCCTGTTTACTTTTATGGCTGAATACTTATTGGGTAAGCGACTGGATAAAAAATGAAATTATCAAACCGGAACATTCTTATTTTAATCATTGCCGTATCAGCATTTTTGCGATTTTACCGGTTTACCGATATCCCATACATGCATGATGAATTCAGTGCCCTCTTCCGCACAGGCTACAATACATTCTCTTCCCTGATTGAAAATGGTGTCCGCCCCGACGGACATCCTGCAGGCATACAGGTTTTCCTGTACTTCTGGACAAAACTGACAGGACAGGCAGAATGGATTGTCAAATTGCCATTTACAATCATGGGGCTGCTTTCTGTAGCACTTGTTTACCTTGTTGCCAAAAGATTGTACAACGAAACAACAGGCCTCATTTGTGCAGCATATTTTGCAGCCCTCCAGTATACTGTGATGTACAGCCAGATTGCCAGGCCATATATCAGCGGCCTGTTCTTTTCACTGTCAATGGTATATTTCTGGGTTAAGCTGATGGATTCCACATCCAAATCGTTCTGGAGAAATGGCATTCCCTATGTACTTGCCTCAGCTCTCTGTGCCTACAACCATCACTTCAGCCTGTTGTTTGCCGCAATGACCGGGTTCAGCGGATTATTCCTGATTCCCCGCAGGCATCTTGCCAGGTATATCCTGCTGGGAATCATAATCTTTATCCTTTACATCCCGCACCTGGGAATTTTTGTGTCACAACTCGGGACAGGTGGTGTAGGGGGCTGGCTTGGCAAGCCCGATCCTTCGTTTTTTATTAAATACCCCTACTACATTTTTAATTTTTCCCTGCTATCGGTTATGGTGGCTGCAGGTATAATCTTCTACGGATTTAAACACCGCAATAAAAGCAATCTGCAGGCAAAATACTATCTGCTGTTCTCCATCTGGTTCCTGCTGCCCCTGCTCACAGGATACCTGTATTCGGTATATTTTAATCCTGTGCTGCAGTACTCGGTATTGCTGTTTTCATTTTTCCCTTTGCTTTTTGTGCTATTCGGCCACATCCCCCTGTTTTCAGCCAAAACAAACCTTGTACTTGTTATCCTGATTCTTGGGGTGAATGCTTTCACTTTAATTTATGGGCGCAGACACTACCGTATATTTTATGAATCGGTGTATGAACACATCATCCTCGATCATGAAGCGGCTAAAAGCAAATATGGGGCAATTGCGGCAGTTATCGATTCGCATGATAAAATCACGCAATGGTATCTTGAAAAGCATCAAATCAACCAGAATTTTTCAAACCTGAATGAATTTCCCGGTGAAGCTGCATTCATCAGGTTCCTTGAAGAACAATCAAATAGTACTGACTTCCTTTATTTTGGCGGCCTGTCGACCAGCAAGCCCAATACCGTTCCGATAATCCTCCAGTATTTCCCTGCGGTAATGGAACAAAACAATTATTTCGGAGGCACTACCTGGCTGTTCTCAAAAAACGGCAGTTCATCACATGATAAAATAACTACACTTGATTTTGAAAATTCACAACCCGAAGGATGGCGTTCAGTCCATGCTGAAAAAATTATAAAACCCGACGGATTAAGTGCTGAATATGCCTATCTCATGGACAGTCTAACGGAATGGTCACCCACTTACACCGGATTAATAATCCCGCACATCACCCATAAAAACAATTTCATTGATGTCACAGCCGTGATAAAACCCATAGGCAACACAAGGGATGTTATCCTTGTAGCAACCCTTGAGGCAAAAGGGGAAGTTATCCACTTCAGCGGGGCTGAGTTTGATTCATTCTATGATCCATCAGCCAATTCCAGTGACTGGGTAACTTTACATCACGCTGTAAAGCTTGCCGATATAAAAATTGAAAATGACTCTGTATTGCTGAATGTTTTTGTATGGAATAAAAGTCTCAGCAATTTTCTGCTCGATAACCTCAGCATCAGTATCAGGAAGGGAAACCCCATTATGTATGGCCTGTATGAAAAGATTCCCTGATCAGGTAAAAACATAATCGCCTTCACCATCCCTGAAAAGCAGCGAACCATCATGATTGACTTCAAAAGTGCTGTAAATTTTCTGACCGTATGGCTTCACATAAATAAATGGCGACCTGTTTTTCAGTAACTGCCGTGCAATTCCGGGCTCATATACCGTAACAAGTTCACACCGGTGTTTCATGGCAAACTGTTTGACGAACCGTACAACTTCCCCTGAAAGCACATCATTGGTATCGATATAAAGTGATTTCAGATGGCCCGTTCTTAGCGAAAAAATCAAAAGCCCTGCCAATTCGCCGTTTTGCTTCACTTTTACTGTATGATACCTGAAAGCCGGGGCAACTGCTGAAAATGGATATTTTAATGCGATCTCACGGTTAACTTCTGAAATCCATGGTGAACCGAGAACCCAGTACCAGTCATCTTCATTGCGCCTGAAAAGGTATTGCTTCCGTTTATTGTTCATGAAACTGAACGATTCGGCATCAGGATATGCTGTTTCTTCAAAACTTATTTCACGTTTGCTGCCAGTCCTTTGAAATGCTCCCATAAACTGCACTGACAGTTTAACCATCAGTGCCATGAGCGAATAAACCGGACGTGGAATCCATTTCTTCTGAACAAGTCCTGTGAGTTTCTCCCCTTGAAGGAAAAGATAGCCCCTTGCACCACGATACTGATGAATCACATGAAATAAACCTGAACTGCGGTAGAGTTCTTCTGATTCAGGGGCATAATTAGTAAACATCAGTCTGCCGTTCCAGCAGTCATAAGCTTCTTTCAAAAGCCACTTTGAAAAGCCCTTCCTTCTGTACCCCGGATGGACCCAGCTCCCACTGCACCACCCAAACCTTATCCTTTCTCCGCCCTGCTGCACAGAACCTGCATAAATGCTCCTGAAAGCCACAAGCTGCCCGTCAACAAAAGCCAGCAGCAAAACCACATCACCGGGTTCGGCATCGGGATTGGCAATATATGAGGCTGCCCTTGACGGAGAAATTGGCACATGACTGAGCTGCCTGTAAAAACTGCCCTGGATAAATGACTCAAGCTCAGCCAGCTTTACCTTTTTCAGTTGAGCCGCTAATGCCTTACCGTTGATTTGCCTATCCATTTTCTAAGTTCATAGTACACGATTTCGGTCTTCAGGTTACTGATAAAGTCACCTTCCTGTTCAGCAGGGTAACGCTGGTAATGAAAATCCAACACATCATGCTTGATGCCTGCCGTACCAAATGTAATGTCACATATTCCTTCAGCTTTGATTTTCCTGATGACCGAGCCATTAACTCCTGAATCGGTAAAGGGAAATGAAAATGTTTTTATCGGGGGATTAACAGTTTCTACAACCTTTTCCATACTGGTTTTTACCTGGTGAATCTGTTCCTCAGGTGAAAGCTTCCAGAATTCCGGATGGTCGTGGCTGTGCGCGCCGATTGAAAACCCTGAATCAGCAAGCTGTTTGATCTGGTCCCATGTAAGGTATGGTTGTTTTTTACGTAAATACTTCTCAAAGTCGATTTTAAGCAACATCGCCACATCGCGGAGCATATGCATTTCGGTATGTGAAACCTTCAGCAAAGAAAGCCCCTGCAGGTGATGTGCCTTCAGAATTTTCTCAACCATCCCCCTGGGTTTCTTCCTGAGTTTACTAAGGATAAGGCTGGCCTTGTACCTGTAAAACAAATCCTGGTTGCCGGCAAATCCGGTATTGATAAAAAAAGTAGCAGGAATGCCCTTCTTAAGCAATATGGGTGCGATGATTTCGGCACATTCACGCAGCCCGTCATCAAAACTTAAATGAAAAACCTTTTTCCCTGAATGATTCCCCTTTGCAAGCTCCTCAAGGGTAACCGGTTTGAAATACTGAAGATAAAAATCAAGTTCTTTCTCAAAGGCTGCCTTGTCCCTGTAGGGATAATTCAGAACATGCGGGAGCTGCTTGTCGCTCACTACATGGTAAAATGGAAGGAAACACGGGAAATCCCGCTGCATGAGACGGTCAACAGAAATACACCTGGCAGCCAGACGGCTCACATAGCGTGGGATTTTTCTCATGGGGATATCTTTTTAAGCAGATTCAGAATTGCAGGGAGACTGTTGTACTTTGCCTGGTAATAAACTTCAGGAGCAGCTCCGAACCCCTCAAAGAAACGGGCGACTCCAGGAATCATTGAGCCTTCAAAGTCGATGGCATAGTCTTCACCTGCCACCGACCTGATAAACCTGTCGATTAAGTAGAACATGGCCCTTGCCTGTTTTCCCTCATCATTCGAAACGGCATTCAGGTATATTACACGCTCGTGCCACTTGCAAAAGAAAACAGCGGCACAAAGATTATTTCCCGGTGAATATACTCCTGCAATCTCTCCAATTCCCTTATAAAGACAATACGCAATAATGCTTTTCAGCTTTTGCATGGCGTCACCCGGCAACTTTGCCTGTTGATTATTCTGCTTAAACTCAAGGAAAGCTTCCATGGGAATCCCCGCAGAAAAATTGAGATGACTGTCCATTGCTTTTCCAATGTTACGTCGCGTATTGGTGGAATACCCGGCTTCAATAATTTGATAGTCGGCTCCAACCGGCAGCAGAAAATTCTTCCTCGCTGAAAATTCCATCCCTTTCATGTCGCGGGGAGGAAGGTTCGAAGCGTTCAGCTGTATTTCCATGTAACGGAACCGTTGCTGCAGGGCAATAAAAAATTCACGTGCAACTTCAGGCGGAGGTGGGGGAAAGATGCCAAGCTGCTGGCAGAACAACGGCTGGTAAATATATGAAATGCCCAGCCTGCGTCTTACCGGCAATGGCATGACATATTCATAATCGCCCCACACCATTGCGTCCCAATCAACTGCAGTACGATCGAGATACCAGCTGCCGGCATACAGGCGGCTATTGGCTGCCTCTGATATACACTTGTCCCAGAGATCAAAATCAATATTCCTGTGATGCAAATATGTAATGCTGCTTTTCATTGGCCCACTCAAAACCTTTTGTAACCATTTCCCTGAATACTTTACGGTAGACTTCCCATTCACCCGGCTCAGCCAGGGTTTCATTATGCCATACTGCAACAAAAATACCACCGGCATTCTTCACTTCTGTCATCAACAGCTCTGTCTCCTTCATGGCTTCTTCGGGCGAGAGCTTCATATAATTCTTTAAAGTTCCATCCATCACCTGGAAAGGTATAACTTTTAAATTCGTCCGGGTCTCCCTTTTTAAATCATAAAAATAAAACGGGGTACAAATCCCTGCCCTGAATCCTGTAACTGATGCATATCCCATCGTATAATCCTCTGCGATGTTCAAATCCTCCAGCCGCCTGTAAGTGCGCGGAAAACGCAGTCTCAGGTAATGCTGCCTGCTTTTTGCTGCAGGAGCGCCGGTTAATTTCAGAAACCTGCCGGTTTCATCCTCAAGTTTTTTTCTGCTTTTCTTTTTCGATGAAGCATATGAAGGATGTATACCGGTCATATATTTTGCTGAAATTTCCTTAATCAGCTTCTGAAAGGCTTTGTTCTTCCACGATACATTCCTGTCGTAGCGCCTGTAATCGCCAAGCAGAAGGAAAAAAATCACCTTATCCTCGTTCCCTTTAAAAACATCATCGAGCAATGCATAGGTATCATACGGATCTTGATCCTTCCCGAGCCATACATTCACACGTTGCCGGGCATCAGCAAATTCACCGTGTGAAACAGCTTTCATGAAGGCACCGGCTCCTCTCCAGAATCCCTTGTTCCTGAAAGCCCAGGCATTGTCGATATCAACTGTTGCAAGGAATTTGAATTCAGGCTCAGGAAAAACCAGCTGAGGATACCTTTCTTTCAGTTTATCAGCCAGCATCCGCGCCCAGATATTTACAACAGGCCTTTTTAACAGGCCATATTTGTGCAGTATACTATCCTCTGGCTGAAACCTGCCATATTTATCCTTGTCGGAATCAAGATACTCTTCATACCTTGTGACAAGATAAAAAGAAGCGGCAAAAGGATCAAAAGGGAAAGTTGAGTCGGCCGAACTTTCAAAGAAAAATTTTTCGTTTTTATACCACACAGGCTGGATATCGGGCTGGATGAGCGCCTTGCAATGCAGCAGCCGGTGCGGTTTGACGTAAATTTCATCACCAAATTTCTCATATGAATAATTGACACGCGGCAAATCCGACTGCACGAACTCCTTTTGCCGTGTGGTAAATGACACCTCAATATCAAGAATTTCAGTAAATATCAGCCTGAAAATATATTCTATCCGGGGAGTTAATATTTCGGTATAAACTAAAATCATAGGTACAGGTTTTAAAACAATTTTCCTTCGTCGGCCAGACTAAGATAACGGTTTTGTCCGATAATAATGTGGTCGAGTACAGAGATGTCCATCAACTCAGCAGCTTTCTTAATTTTACCTGTGATTTTCAAATCAGCGTCCGATGCTTCCATTGTACCTGAAGGATGGTTATGACAGAGGATAACTGAAACAGCAGCTTTCTCAAGAGCATTTTTCAGAATAAGCCTGACATCGATAAGCGTACCGGCAATCCCTCCCTGGCTGATTTTGTGGCTGCCAATAATTTTATTTCCCCTGTCGAGCAGGAGTATCCAGAATTCCTCATGGCCCAGCTCGGAAAGCATGGGCATGAAATACCGGGCCGCATCACTGCTGCATGTAATCTTCTTTTTCTCAGCAACACCGGCATCACTGCGGCGCTTTCCAAGTTCAACGGCAGCCATAATTGAAAGGGCCTTCACCTCCCCTATGCCTTTGAAGTTGAGAAGGTAGTCAATTCCCATACGCCCCAGTTCATTCAAATCATTATTCACCGAAGCGAGAATACGGCGGCTCAGTTCAACGGCAGTTTCTGTCAGGTTTCCCGATCCGATTAATATGGCAAGAAGTTCAGCATCGGACAGTGAACGGGGACCCAGCCGGAGTAGCTTTTCACGTGGCCTGTCTTCTACGGCCCATTCCTTGATGTTCAGTTTTTTGTAAGGGTCCATTTACATTCATTGTTTCTATAAAAATAAAAAAAATCCTGCACAAAAAAACTAAGATTTGAACATGAGTGTAATAAATCTTTTAACGGAAGGCAATTTCATTCATGTGGGGAATTCAGCTGATCAACCTGCCTTAACCGTACCAAAGCTATACCAAGGCCGTATTAAATTCAATTATTATCGAATTTGATATGGTGTTGGTATATGGAGGATATAACCTTTAACCTGCAGGGGAAACTCATTGCTGAGGCAAGTAAAGGAAGATTATAATTGTTATTAGTAACAGAAAAGGTTAAAAAACTGGCGGGGACCAGTTCTCAGGTATTGGGATGGCATAAAAACAAAAAGCCTTTCCGGGTATGGAAAGGCTTTTTGCATTATCATTGTCATGCAATGTTTACATCTTATTCATTTGAAGAGCCAGCTTTGACTTCAGGTTGGCAGCTTTGTTTTTATGAATAATATTCCTTTTTGCAAGTTTATCGATCATAGAAGCTACATCAGGATATGTTTTGGCGGCTTCTTCCTTGCTGGTTTCTTTCCGCAGGTCCCTGATAGCATTACGGGTGGTTTTGGCGAAATACCTGTTATGCACCCTTTTCTTTTCGTTTTGCCTTATTCTTTTTAAAGCTGACTTATGATTTGCCATTTGTACAATACTCCTTTTAAATTTTGTAGCCCGTAGGGGAATCGAACCCCTGCTACCAGAATGAAAATCTGGCGTCCTAACCCCTAGACGAACGGGCCGTCCTTTTATTTCCCTTGAAATTGGGACTGCAAAAATACTTCAATTTTATAATCCACCAAATTTTCAGGAAATTTTTTTTCTGTTGATTTCATATTTTAAATTCATGTAAACTTTCGGAGGAAAGATTCATCTCAATTCAAAATTCTGTCCGAGGTAAACCCTTCGTACATCCTCATCGTTTGCCAGATCGTAGGCTGTGCCTGCCTTCAGGATTGACCCTTCAAAAAGCAGGTATGAGCGGTCGGTAATTGACAGGGTTTCATGAACGTTGTGATCGGTTATCAGCACCCCGATATTTTTCTCTTTCAACTTCATTACAATCTGCTGGATATCCTCCACCGCTATGGGGTCGACTCCGGCAAATGGTTCATCAAGCAATATAAATTTGGGGTCGATAGCCAGTGCACGGGCAATTTCAGTACGCCGGCGTTCACCGCCTGAAAGCTGGATTCCCTTACTCTTCCTGATGTGCTGCAGTCCAAATTCATTTAACAGGGTTTCCACCTTCTCCCGCTGGTATTCCTTACTGTAGTCGGTCATTTCAAGAACAGCCCTCAGGTTGTCTTCAATGCTTAACTTCCTGAACACAGAAGCCTCCTGTGCCAGATAACCAATCCCCCGCTGTGCTCTTTTGTAAACAGGCAACCGGGTGATATCCTCCTCATCGATATAGATATTCCCCGACAAGGGCCGGATAAGCCCCACTATCATATAAAATGATGTTGTTTTGCCAGCGCCGTTGGGACCAAGCAGTCCTACAATCTCCCCCTGCTTCACATTGAAGCTGACGCCTTTCACCACCGTGCGTTTCCGGTACTTTTTAACTATATTTTCAGCCCTGAGTATCATAAAGGTAAATAACGTAAAAAAACAGTGATCCTATAATTCATCCATTTCTTTTTCACGTTTTTTAACGATATGCTTAGAAATCAGGATGCTGACTTCATAAAGGATAAACAACGGGATGAATACCATAACCTGGCTGAAAATATCGGGAGGGGTAATGATAGCCGACAGCAGCAGCATCACTACATAGGAATGTTTACGGTATGTCCTCATAAACTGTGGTGTCAGGATTCCTACCTTGCTCAGGAAAAATGTAAATATGGGCAGAAGGAACACCACACCCGATGCCAAAGAGATACTTGTTACCGAACTGATGTACGATCGCAGGTTAATCTGGTTGGTCACCTCTCCGCTCACATTATAACTGCCAAGAAAATGGACCGAGAGGGGTACTATCAGAAAATATCCGAATAAAATTCCGGCAATAAACAGAATTGATGTAAAAAACACCGCTCCGCCTGCATACCTTTTCTCCTGTTCATAGAGTGCAGGCTTAATAAACTTCCAGAATTCGAAGAAAACAACAGGTGCAGCAATAATAAAACCTGCAATAATCGATACCCAGATATGGGTAAGAAACTGGCCTGCAATCTGGATGCTTATCAGCTCCAATGGCTTCTGATTGATTTTGAGTGCATCAGTTCCCAGTGCGTCGGCCATTTGGGCGAACATCCTGTTTGTCCAGAATTCAGGTGTCCGTGGATTAAGTATTACAGTATTGAATATAAAATCCTTCATGATGAAAGCCACCACAGCAAAAAGCATCACGGCAAGCGCCGAACGGATGATGTGCCAGCGCAATTCTTCCAGATGCTCCAGGAATGACATTTCAGTCTGCTCCTCCCCTACCTTTTTCTTTTTCCAGCCACTTCTGGTTTTTTGTTCTTCCATTTTTACTTCTTCAATCATTGATTCCTGGTTATTAAAAACTCCACAAATATAAATACTTCCTCTAATTCAGAGCCTTTTTCAATCTGTCATTATTTAAATGAATGCTATTTAATTCTTAAAAATTCAAAAAATGTATTGTCATTTTTCTTACATTTAATAATTTAGAATTTCAGGATTAAAAGAAGAAGGAGAGAGAATCATTTTTATGGATAATAATAAATCATTAACCCAGTATTTACAGCAGTACTTTGGCTTCAACATGTTTAAAGGCCAGCAGGAGGAAGCTGTAAAAAGTGTACTGGATGGAAAAAACACATTTGTTTTAATGCCAACCGGAGGGGGCAAGTCGCTTATCTACCAGTTACCTGCACTCTTGCTTGAAGGCACAGCCATAGTAATATCGCCACTGATTGCCCTGATGAAAAACCAGGTTGATTCAATCAGGGGGATGCAAACCGAGGATTATGTCGCACATTTTCTGAATTCATCGCTATCGAAGGCTGCCATCCAGGAAGTGAAATCGGATGTACTGGCCGGCCGTACCAAGCTGCTGTATGTTGCACCAGAATCGCTTACAAAAGAAGAAAATATTGAGTTTCTCAAGAATATCACAATTTCATTCTATGCCATCGATGAAGCTCACTGTATCTCGGAATGGGGCCATGATTTCAGGCCCGAATACCGGAGAATCAGGCCTATTATAGAAGAAATAGGGCACGCTCCCATTGTTGCCCTTACAGCTACTGCAACTGCCAAGGTACAGCACGACATTCAGAAAAACCTGGGAATTCTTGATTCCCGTGTTTTCAAGGCTTCATTCAACAGGGCAAATCTGTATTATGAAGTCAAGCCAAAGGTGAAGCCGGAGGCCCAGATCATCAAATTCATCAGGCAGAACGAGGGTAAATCAGGCATTATCTATTGCCTGAGCCGCAAAAGGGTGGAGGAACTGGCTGAAACCCTGCAGGTGAACGGAATTAAGGCACTTGCCTACCATGCAGGAATGGATGCAGCAACCCGCTCGACAAACCAGGATAAATTCCTGATGGAGAAGGTGGATGTGATAGTTGCAACAATTGCCTTTGGGATGGGAATCGACAAGCCTGATGTGCGGTTTGTGATTCACTATGACATACCCAAGAGCCTTGAAGGTTATTACCAGGAAACCGGCCGTGCCGGGCGTGACGGCGGCGAAGGCCAGTGTATTACCTTTTACAGTTACAAGGACATCCAGAAGCTGGAGAAATTTATGCAGGGGAAACCTGTAGCTGAACAGGAAATCGGCAGGCAACTGCTGCTCGATACCGTTTCGTACGCTGAATCGGCCATCTGCCGGCGCATTATCCTGCTGCATTACTTTGGGGAAATTTACGGTCAAAGCAACTGCGGCAACTGCGACAACTGCCTGAACCCCAAAGAACAGGTGGAAGCCAGCAATGAGGTAACCAGGGCACTGAACGCCATACTTGAGGTAAACGAACAATATAAAGCCGAACATATTGCCAACATTTTAATCGGAAATAAAACAGCAGCCATCAAATCATTCAGGCATAATACCCTGAAAGCTTTCGGATCGGGCAAAGATCATGATGAGCGGTTCTGGAATGCGGTTTTCAGGCAGTCGATGATAAAAGGACTGATAAATAAGGATATCGAGAACTACGGGTTGCTAAAAGTAACAGCCCGGGGCCACGAATTCCTGAAGTCGCCGGTTTCGTTCATGCTTGTTAAAAACCATGATTACGATGAAAATGTGGAGGCTGCTGCATCAGGTGCCCCCTCGGCTGCCAATAGCGGAAACCCTGAATTGTACGCCATTTTGAAGGATTTGCGCAAGAAAGTGGCAAGAAAACACAATCTTCCGCCATTTGTTATCTTTCAGGACCCCTCACTTGCCGATATGTCAATTCAGTACCCGATTACAATTGAAGAGCTTCAGAAAATCCAGGGTGTGGGTCAGGGCAAAGCGCGCCGTTACGGAAAAGATTTTGTTGAGCTGATCAGGAAATTTGTGGAGGAAAATGAGATTGAACGCCCCGAAGATTTCGTTGTTCGCTCGGTTGCCGATAAATCAAAGATGAAGGTATTCATCATCCAGAGCATCGACCGTAAACTTTCATTTGAAGATATTGCCAATTCAAAAGGTGTTGAGATTAAGGATGTGATTGCTGAAGTGGAAGCCATTGTCAATTCGGGCACCAAACTCAACATCGATTATTACATCGACGAAGTGCTGGATGAAGATCACCAGGAAGAAGTATTCAACTATTTCAGGGAAGCCGACAACGATTCGGTGGAAAAAGCACTGGAAGAACTGGGAGAAGATGAATATTCGGAAGATGATATCAGACTTATGCGTATCAAGTTTTTATCCGACATGGGGAACTGATCAACAGAGGGAATCATTTTCAATGATATGCCCCGGAATTTGTTAACTTTGCAGACCTTTAAAGAAACATATAAATTATTGGAAAAATGAGCATTGCTTTAGAAAAACAACTTAAATACAAAGTAGCTGACATTAACCTGGCTGAATTTGGACGCAAGGAAATTGAAATCGCAGAAAAGGAGATGCCGGGCCTGATGGCAATCAGAAAAAAATATGGTGCTGAGAAACCACTGAAGGGTGCCCGGATTACCGGCAGCCTTCATATGACAATACAAACTGCAGTACTTATTGAAACGCTTGTGGAGCTTGGAGCTGAAGTAAGGTGGGCAAGCTGTAATATTTTCTCAACACAGGATCATGCCGCCGCTGCCATAGCTGCCGCAGGAATACCAGTTTTTGCATGGAAAGGTGAAACCCTTGAAGAATACTGGTGGTGTACCGATCTGGCACTCGACTTTGGCAATGGCAAAGGCCCGAACCTGATAGTGGATGACGGAGGCGATGCCACCCTGATGATACACCGCGGATATGAAGCCGAATCAGATGCTTCCGTTCTCGACCTGCCTGCCGGAGGTGAAGATGAAGAAGAGCTGAACAAATTACTGAAGAAGATACTGAAAGAAACACCCAACCGCTGGCATGAAACCGCAAAAGACTGCAAAGGTGTTTCGGAAGAAACAACAACAGGTGTCCATCGCCTTTACAATATGAAGGAGAATGGGAACCTTTTATTCCCGGCAATCAATGTAAATGATTCGGTTACAAAATCGAAGTTCGACAACCTTTACGGCTGCAGGGAATCGCTTGCCGATGGCATTAAAAGGGCAACAGATGTGATGATAGCAGGGAAGGTAGTTGTTGTTGCCGGTTATGGCGATGTGGGCAAAGGCTGTGCAAAATCAATGCGTGGCTACGGAGCCAGGGTTATTGTTACTGAAATTGATCCGATATGTGCACTTCAGGCTGCCATGGAGGGATTCGAGGTAAAAACAATGGAAGATGCCCTGGGTGAAGGAAATATCTATGTTACAACCACCGGCAACAAGGATGTAATTACAGTAAACCATATGGCTGCCATGAAAGATCAGGCGATAGTCTGCAACATAGGCCATTTCGACAATGAAATCCAGGTGGCCCAGTTAAACCGCTATCCGGGGATCAAAAGACTCAATATTAAGCCACAGGTCGACAAATACACATTTGAAAACGGGAACAGTATATACCTGCTGGCCGAAGGACGGCTTGTAAACCTTGGTTGCGCCACCGGGCACCCTTCTTTTGTAATGAGCAACTCGTTTACCAACCAGTCGCTCGCGCAAATTGACCTTTGGCAGAATGATTACGAAATCGATGTGTACAGACTTCCCAAGCAGCTCGATGAGGAAGTGGCACGCCTGCACCTTGAACAGCTTGGGGTGAAGCTTACAAGGCTTTCCGATGATCAGGCACGGTACATTGGTGTTTCAGCTGATGGCCCATTTAAACCAGAGCACTACAGATATTAATAATAGATAATCCTGTTATTTAAAAAGCGGGGACTTCACTTTGATGAAGTTCCCGCTTTTTACTAACCAACACTTCTGATAAAGCTCATATTTGCGATCAATTATCAACCAGCCACATTAAAAAAACCAACGGTAGGTTAAATTAAAGTTCCGTCCAGGCATCACAAAGTTCCTGTCCTCAATTCTCGACAGGTGATCGCGGTAGCTTGTATCGAGCACGTTTTGCACCCTCAGAATGATGACATGCCGTCCCGGCCTGTTGATCCTGTAGCCGGCCTGCAGGTTAAGCAATGAATATCCTTCGGTTACCTCTTCCTCCGGAGCCACTTTCCCCTGCTGGCTCACCATCATAAAACCTGCTCCCAGCCACCCCCTGGTAAAATCATATTCAATTTCGTTGTTGAAACGGAAGGGTGGGATAAATGGCAGGTTTTCATCTGCAGCGTCGTCAATTATCCGGATACCCCTCACCCAGTCGGTACCCGACTGAATCCTTAGTCCATTCACCGGTTCCCACCCAAGGCTGATTTCACTGCCATAAAGTACAGCCTCGCCCTGGGTATATTCAAATATAGCATAGCCGGAAGGCTCATGAACCTGGCCTGTTGGCAGAAAGACGATGTAATTGATAAAATTATTGACAAACCCGGTGACTTCGATTTCAAAATTGTTCTTCTTATAATTTACAAACAGGTCGGCCCCGTGGCCAATTTCATCCTTGAGCCTGGGGTTCCCCCTTTCATAGACACCTGCCCCCAGATGTGCACCATCGGCAAACAACTCTTCTATCATCGGGTTCCGGTGGGAGCGGGCCAGTTGCCCTCCTATTTCAAGTCCCTCGAATGGCCTGACATTCAAACCCAGTGAACCGGAATAATTAAATGTATTCCGTTTCAGGTCGATGTCGGGAAAGACTTCATTACTCAATGCGGTGGAATTCTGAAAGTCGAGCCTTAATCCAAACTGGAACCGCATGGTATACGACAGGGGTATTTCCTGGAATGTAAATGTAGCCAGGGTAATTCGCTGTTCACCGGGGGTATAGGCATCACCTCCGGTTACGCCAAGTTTCTGTCCGTTGAAATTGAATCCCAGTGCACCTCTGGCAAAGACACCTGCAGCTTTATGCTGCAATGTAAGTGTAGAACTTACAGCAATCTGGTCATATTCCAGTTCTATCTCTTCTTCAGTATTACCTCCCGGTGTATGAAACACTTCCACCTCCTGCTGGTCAAATTTTGTGGTATTGAACCGTACCTGAGCCTGATCGAAAAATTTACCTGCCATACTGTGATTGAAGCGTCCCTGCAACGCCAGGCGCCGGGCCCTGATTTCAACACCCTCCTCAGGTACATCAACTGATTCGGGGATTTCAAAAGCCTGGTCAGAGACTGAGAAACTCAATCCGCCACTTGTATTACCCAGTTGCATTCCCCAGCCAAAGGCACCATCATAGTTTCTCATGGAAGTTCCCGGGACTATTCCTTCAGGCGTAGTAATGTCACCCGCCTGTCGCATAGCCAGCCTTCCCGAAAAGGCATGTTGCTGACCCCCGTATGTCAGGCGGCCAAAGCCGGCCCCCATATTGTTCATGGTAGCTGCCTGCCCCGATACCACACCGGTGACACCTTCATCCCACTGGTCGGGAATATCGGTTGTCATCAGGTTGATTACCCCACCCAGGGCACTTGATCCATACAACAGGCTTGCAGGTCCACGGATTACCTCCACACGGCTGGCGACTAGCGGATCGAGAGAAATGGAGTGGTCGGCTGAAGTTTCTGAAATGTCGCCCATACGTTCACCGTTCTCCAGCACAAGAATCCGGTCGCCATCCATACCCCTGATCACAGGCCTTGCCGGTGCAGAACCAAAGCTGCGCATGGTTACCCCTGGCTGTCCGTTAAGCATCTCACCAAATGAAGGTTCTGACCGCCGCTGGATTTGTTCACCCATAAAAACAGCATCGGGCTGATACCGGAAACCACTGGCTGTCGGTGATGCCGTATAAACAACCTCTGAAAGGCTGATACTGGTTGGGGTCAGTTTAACATCGACCTCACGTGTTGTCTTCGCTGTGGCTTCAATCTCCACTTCAGCAGGCAAATAACCTAAGCTTTGCACCTGGAGAATATGCCTGCCTACCGGAAGATTTGTCAGATGATAATGCCCGCTTGCATCGGTAATAGTTCCTATACGGGTTCCTTTAATGAGCAGGTTAACAAAAGGAAGATGTTCGCCGGTACTTGCATCCACTACATGTCCGAAAATATTGGCATCGGTTACCGGTCGGTTATCTGCAGGATTCACTGCAGCCGACAGCTGGCCTGAAAGCATTATCAGGCTCACAAGAATAAAACAATATGATTTATACATTCTTAATCTTAAAAGGAAATTTCATACTAATAACTGAATATTGCTGATCGGGTTCTTCCGGAATAATCAACTGCCATAGACACCTTGCAAGAATTGTTAACTTTCATATAATCCATATTGCTCCCCTGTGGAAACGATATGAATAATTTATTTGCATGGAATATTTTTCCGGAATTATCAGTATGAAAAAAGCGGAGGTCCCCTTACCAGGAATGACCTGTAATAGCCTGTTTGGATATTTTCCCTGGCCTGAGGCAGAAGAATGTTCCTGACCAGTGGTTTGAACAGCACACCAAGAACAAGAATTGCAGCAAGGAATGGAATTGTATTGAATATGAGGGAAAGCAGGAGATACTCGAAGTTGCTGTGCTGGTGGTTCTGAAATGGTGTATCGGGAATATTGGCCGCTTTATAGGGGTGGGCATGCATAACCACCATTCCATTGTTCTTTACGTGAAAGTGCCAATTCGTTATCTGGTTGTGATTAAACCAGAAAACAAGGAGCATTCCCAGTAAGATGAACAATTTTTTTCTTCGCCTGACCCAATCCATATAAAATACCGGTTATTACCTGCTTGTAACAAAAATAACAATTTCCGGTTCATTTGTATTTCGCCTGACATTCCGCCTCATGATATTTGTATCATTTAACGTTTCAGAAAAACAGGAAATGGATATTCCATCTATAAAATGACAGGTATGAATCGTGCTTCCTTCTTCAGTAACCCTTCTGTAGCCGCAGGGCAGCATTTATCAGTAAATAACTTTTACATCCTTGAACATAAAATTGTTATCACTCAGCCTCAGTTCTCTGCCGCTTGCAGTTGTCACATTTTTAAGCATAACCTGTTTTGTTCTCACGTAGGGATATTTTTCCTGGTATGCACTGCCGGTCATCTGAGGGTTGAAGTCTCCAAAGATTGCAGGGCCATTGTAACTGTCGGGGTGCCGGGAATCATCGATGTGCAGGTTTTCAATTGTAATGACTTCAGGCATGTAACAGGTATAACCGAAATCATGCTGCCCGGTATAGGATCCACCGATAATGCTTCCACTGACAGGCCTTCCGCCTGCTGGTATGAACCGGCAGTTCCTGATGATGAATTCACCCTGCCAGGTACTTCCGTAATCGGAGCGTAAATTAATGAGGTTCCTCCCGTATATGGTGGAGTTTTCCACGATAAATCTTCCGCTGCCAATGGCATTTATTCCCTGGTGCCCAAGGGTTGAATTACGGATTGTGGCATTGGCTACTCCCATATGGGCATCAAACCGCGAAAAGATGCAGTTATCGTAGATGAGGTTCTTGCAATAGTTTGAACCCATGATTCCCCAGTACCGGCTGTCGTTGATATCATTTGTCTGGCTGCAGTTTTCAAATGAAATGTTGAGGGCCCGGTTAACTGATATGTCGTAGCTGCCCATTGAAACGGTTACTCCTGCTGAACCGGTGGTCTGGTACATTCTGCGCCCGGTAAAAACCGAGTTTCTGACAGTAACATAAGCACAGTCGCCTATATTGATGAAGCCGCCATATGGAGCACCATGGTCTCCCTCACCGGTTACCCGGTGTTCAAGCCCCTCGACAAGGACGTTTGATCGCCTGATGGCAATACCACGGCTGTAATAGGTATATTTCGATTCTGCCTTGTTTGCTATGGTAGTGAAACGGCCGCCGGTAATTGTCAGTACGGATTCATCAACAGGCTGTGCAACAATTTCTGTTATCTGGTCGAAGTCCCAGATGACTGGTGCATCCATATCGATATTGCCGTTTTTATCAACAATGAAAATATCGGTCTGGGACGAACCGTTATTCTGATTTGGACCAAACCGGATATACCGTCTGATGTTTGAATTGGTAACTGTAACAATACTAGTGCCTGGCAAAGAAATATTAACCTTGTGCTGATCCCTTTTCAGCGAGGTGATTCCTTCAGGTTTGAACGGTTTCAGCTGTGAGCTTACAATGAAAACATGGCTGTTGCGGTTTTGAACATCCGAATCGTCAATGATAAAGGCAGCGCTCCCAAAATCGGTATCCGTACGGATTATCGCAGTCAGGTCCTTCCCCCCGACATAGTATGTTCCACCTTCACCGGCTCTTACAGGAAGGCCATGCTGATTGGCAAAAGCGTGGGCAGCAGCAATGGCAACCATATCATCAGAGCTGCCGTCTCCCCTGGCACCAAAATCTTTGTAAGTGATATATCCCCTTGATTTGAGTTTCTGTGTTTCCTTAGGAGAAATACGAATCAGCAATTTTCCTTCATCATTGACATCCACCCTGGTTTTGCCTTTACCCGCTGTAATAACAACATGTTCAGCCTGTCCCTGCGAAAGGGCTGGAGTTGCACACAACAGGAAAATACATATGCTGAATGCTGTGAAATAAAGAACTGACTGCCTCATAGTTTCAGAATTAATTTAGGTTGATGACAAATATTACATGATTATACATAGCCTTATGGCACTATTCCTCGCTTCTTTCTTTCAGCCCATGGAAGACAGCCAGTCCGCCGGTGGAGGTTTCCTTATACAGACTTGGGAGATCACGCCCCGTCTGGTTCATGGTGCTTACCACCTGGTCGAAACTGATAAAGTGCCGCCCATCGGAGAGCATGGCATAATCTTTATGGTTAAGGGCACGTGCTGCTGCCATGGCATTGCGTTCAATGCATGGTATCTGGACAAGGCCAAGTACCGGGTCACAGGTTAAACCCAGGTGGTGTTCCAGGCCCATTTCTGCTGCATACTCAACCTGAAAGATGCTTCCCCCGCTCAACTGGGTAAGTGCTGCGGAGCCCATGGCACATGCTGTTCCCACTTCCCCCTGGCAACCCACTTCAGCGCCCGATATGGAAGCATTCTTTTTAACAAGGTTTCCCACAATTCCTGCCGTAGCCAGTGCGCGCAGAATCTTTTTATCGGAGCTGTCGTAATAACGCTGGTGATAATAAAGCACTGCAGGCACTACCCCACTTCCTCCGCAAGTAGGTGAAGTAACAATGACCCCGCCCCCTGCGTTTTCTTCTGATACTGCCAGTGCATATGCATAAAGCATCGATCGTTTGCGGATATAGCCTTTAAAGTTTTTTGCCTTCGACAGGATAGAACCTGCCTTTCGCGGAAGTTTCAGTGCCCCCGGTAATGTGCCGTCGGCATCAAGTCCCCGGTGTATGGAGTCTTTCATCACTTTCCATACCTCCTCGAGGTAATCCCAGATGTCGCTGTTCTCATGCTCCTCCACATACCCCCAGATAGGTTTTCCCCTGTTATAACACCAGTCGAGGATTTCAGCCATTGTTGCAACAGGGTAAATTGATTGTTCTTCAGCCTTTGAATAGTCATCCATTATTGAACCTCCCCCAACACTGTAGGCGGTCCATGATTTGATGATCCGGTTATTGTTATCGAATGCCTCAAACTTCATCCCATTGGGATGTCTCACTAAAAATTCCTCAGGCTTTTCAATAATCTCCAGCTTCCTACCCTCAAACAGCTCATTCAATACGGTGAGCGTAAGATGACCTTTGGCAGTGGCAGCCAGGCTCCCATAGAGGGTAATGATAAATGAAGAGGCATCAGCTGTCTGTTTCAGAAAATTCTGGGCTGCTTTTCGTGGGGCCATGGTATGGCTGCTCGAGGGGCCATGACCTATTTTGTATATTTCCTTGATTGATTCCATCATGTTTTTATATGGGGTAAAAGTATTTAAATGAACAGAAATAACAAAGCTTTACAAACTTCATTCACGGTCCGCTGGGCCTCTACAAGCTGTATATGGACTTCTGTTATCAAAATTCTCTTTCCCATACACCAGGAAGATTAAATTGGGGTGAATCATTCATCAGGGTCATATGAATAATTTATAATTGGTTCATTGTAGCCAATTAAACAGTTGGAAGGCACTTCCTTTTAGTGCTGGAGCATCGGAAACAGTCGTCTGATTTCATTTTCGTCGGGCTTTTTACCATATTCACAAATTTCAAATGATTCTGTTATCCTGATATTCTTTGCTTTTGATCTTCCATACCATCTGATTAGCTGATTTCGTTTTTCATTACTGATCCGGCTAATGCCATATGTAGCCGCCAGCCAGTTCAGTCTTTCCTGTTCACCATTCGGAACCTCATCAAGAGTTTTTGCAATCCATGGCTGCCATTCAAAAAACTGCGATTCATGGGCAGCCATTCCATAAACCTTCTGTTCAAATGAACCTGTAATGTCCACAACAATGTCGGGTTGAAAAGAATTGGGTTTAATAAAATTGTCTTCAAAATATAAGAACAGCGGATTTTCCACCAAAGGTGGTACTTCAGGGACTACATTTGGAACGATTACCATATATGCTGCATCCTGTACAAGTATAGCCGAATTCCGCCTGTCGGGATGCATTGCATTGGGCCGGTGACTGATAACTATATCAGCATTGGATTTTCTTATAATCCTGATAATCTCTTCCCGTATTTCAATATCAGGCTTAAGTTTTCCATCAGGGTTATCCAAAACAATATAATTCACACCAAACCTCCGGCCAGCCTCCTGTGCTTCGGAATAACGGCGTTGAGCCAGTTCTTTTCCCCCCTGAGTCTGGTGTCCTGCATCACCATTTGTCAGGGAAACAAACAAAACATTGTGACCCCTTTTCAGAAATTCAAGTGCTGTACCACCGGCCTGTTTATCTGCATCGTCAGGATGTGAACCGATAATTACCACACTTATTTTATTTGCAGAAGAATAGGCACTGAAAACCATAATGATAAGGTAGAGGGTGAAAAACTTTATTTTTTTCATAATCTCTGATTTTGTAAATAATCAAGTAAATATATACAAACCCAGTGAACCTGTAAAGCGAGTGAAATGCCCGTTAATCTCAGAGCAGCTTCATGGAGATGAACTGTCTGGTATTTTAGGATTTTCGCTTCTTTGGGAATTACTGTATAAATATCCATGATAAAAAGATTCCTCAATTGCCCTGCGATGAAAGACTGAATGTAAAAAAGGAATAAAAAAATATCCAATTGGCCCTTCAATAAACTACTGATATAATCTTTAACGGTTGTCATTCATCAAACGAAATGTATTACTTCATCTATTCCCTGACATCTGAACCCGGTATGTGAATAACCAAATTTCCCTATCTTTACAATGACATAGATGTAAAATCGTTCAGAATTAAAAACTTTCACACAGTTACAATGAAAAGAACATTAATATTTCTGATATACATGCTTGCCGCTTTCCACCTGTTAGCCCAGGGCAGAGGATTGGTTACCGGCACTATAACCGATGCCGGAACAGGGAACCCTATGGAGGCAGTGAGTGTAAGCGCAAACAGGCGTTCGGGAACCATTACTGATGAAGAAGGAAAATTCTCTTTATCCCTGACATCAGGAAGGCATATACTGGAATTTTACTTTGTGGGTTACGAAATGTCAAGAAGGGTAATCCAGGTCAGCGAAAACGACACCATCCGTCTTAACATACCGATGCAGGTCAGTTCGAAGATGCTTGAAGAAGTGGTGGTAAGTGAAGGGAAATATGAAAAGAAGCTATCGGATGTTACGGTTTCTATGGAAGTTCTAAAACCGCATCAGTTATCCGATCAGAATATTACTTCCCTGGACATGATACTTGAAAAAACGCCGGGGATTAGTATTCTGGATGGTCAGCCAAGCATTCGCGGAGGAAGCGGATACAGTTACGGAGTGGGTAGCCGGGTATTGATGCTCGTTGATGATCTTCCGATGATGACAGGGGATGCCGCCGATATTAAGTGGAACTATCTGCCGGTTGAAAACATGAACCAGGTAGAGGTTATCAAGGGGGCTTCATCAGTGATATACGGTTCTTCTGCCCTTAACGGGGTAATCAATCTTCGGACGCGTTTTCCAGGCAGCACTCCTGAAACTGAGGTGACTGTTTTTAGGGGAGCATATATGAATCCGGGGCGGGATGAACTTATCTGGTGGGATAAAATGCCTGCTTTTACTGGGGCATCGTTCTCGCATCTGCGGAAAATCGGAAATCTTGACCTCTCGGTAGCCGGAAATTATTATAATGATGAAGGGTACAGGGAACTTGAATTTGAGCACCGGATTCGGGGCAACCTGGGATTAAGATATCATTTTAACAATATACGCGGCCTTTCTGCCGGATTAACCGCAAGTGCAATGTACCTTGAAGCATCAGACTTTATCCTTTGGCAAAACGCTGGTTCAGGTGCCTACCGGCAGAATCCTGAAAGTTATACTCCATTGGCAGGTTACAGATATAATATTGATCCGTTCATTGAGTATTTTACACCAACAGGTGACCGTCACTCCATCAGAACGCGGCTTTTTAATGTGGGAAATGAAAACATGGATATTGATAAGCAGGGATATTCCAAATTATACTATGGGGAATACCGGTATCTGAACAGGATAAAAGAAAGAACCAACTGGACAAGTGGCATCTCTTTCCTGCACAATACCGTATGGGGCAACATGTTTTTGGAACACAAAGGCATAACTACAGCCGTATTCACCCAGATGGATACTCATGTAAGAGAACGACTGAAACTCTCTGCCGGCATGAGATGGGAGATCAACAAACTTAACGATGAAGTGGATTATTCTGCTCCTGTTTTCAGAACGGGGATAAACTATCAGGCTACGCCAAGCACCTTCCTTCGTGCTTCGTTAGGACAGGGCTATCGCTTCCCTTCTGTTGCCGAGAAATATGCATCTGCCGAGGTTGGAGCCCTGAAACTCTTCAAGAATCCGGAACTTGAACCCGAATCGGGATGGAGTGCGGAGGTCGGCGTTAAACAGGCTTTTAATTTTGAGGGATGGATTGGATTTTTAGATCTGGCAGCCTTCAGAACAGAATACAACAACATGATTGAGTATACTTTTGGTGTATATCCTGATGATCCAGGTACGGCGCCAACTATCGATGATGTGGGTTTTAAAGCACTCAATATTGGTACGGCCCGGATAACAGGCATAGAATTTTCAGTAAGTGGGGCAGGCAAAGCAGGTCCGCTCTCAGTTCAGATGTTTGCAGGCTATACATATCTGAATCCTGTGGACCCATCGATAATAGAAGAAGTGGGCAAAGATGAAAATGAATCCTATATCCTGAAATACCGCCGCCGTCATCTGTTGAAGGGCGACCTGGAACTAAGGTTACATAAATTGTTCACAGGCCTTAACTTTCAGTACAATTCAAGGATGGTGAATGTGGATGAAGTCTTTATTGATCCCTTCATTGGAAATCTTATACAACCTGGATTTCCCCAATACTGGTCGGGCCATTCTGTTGGTTATACCCTGGTCGATGCCCGGCTTGGCTGGGATATTAAAGAATGGATCAGGATAAATACAGTACTGCGTAATGTATTCAACGTGGAATACCTTGGCCGTCCCGGAGATATAGGGCCACCACGAAACCTTACAGTTCAGATGAGGTTTAAATTCTGAACGGAATGAAATACCCATCTGGCTGACAAGCCGGCTTACCTGGTTTTAATAAGTTTTCTTGTTTGGTATGAAAAGCTGGATGTAACCATGTAAATATATGATCCGGCCAGCAGTTCCCTGCCATCATAGCGGAAAAAATGTTCACCAGGGCCTACATGCCTGGATTCCTCATGGATGAGTTCACCCAAAGTACTGAATATCTTAAGACTGATGTTATCACCCACAGGTGTGTAAAAACCTATTCTGGTGTTATCCGAAAAAGGATTGGGTGCATTTTGAAGTACCTCAAATTGTTTGGCCACAGGCAACTCCGCACTTGTGACATTTTGAACATTTAAAACTACAGAACTATTGTCAACTGTCTGGGGACCTTTAATAATACCGAATAGCGGAACGCCAATATAAGGTGTTACGTATATATCAAGGGTAAAAGTCCCGGTCTGGGTGGGAATCCCTGATATCAGAACACAATATGCAGTATCGGCGTAAAACCTGTCTGCATTTATAGTATAAGTGATTCCGGGAGGGAAATTAAGCACAGAATCAATTTCTATGTAAACAATATCAAGATTCGTTCCTTCAAACTCGAATCCGGAGGGAGGGATTATAGTAAGCACTGTTTCATAGGGTTCTCCCAAAATCATGTCGGGCAGTACATCAGGGCAAAATGCCCCGGCATTATTGACATCTGTACAAGTTGTATCGGGTTCACATTGTGCGGAAACAGACATTCCACCCAATAGCGGAATACATAAAAACAGTATGTAATGTAAAAATTTTTTCATAGTTGTGTGTATTTATTAACAATACAAGATAGTGATAAATGTGATTAAAGTCAATAATATCTTGTGCTACTTTTTTGTGAAGACTTTTTTATAAGGTAATTACAGAAGAACCGGCAAGAAAAGCTTAACATGAAAAATTACATATCAGGATAGATAATCTTTATAAATTAACAAGTTTCGGATTCTCGAAGTCCATCAGAGCAATACATGTGTCCGGTAAAATTTCAAAACCTTTTTTATGAATTGAAAGACAAATCCCAAACATATCTGATTTATTTTTAGTAATTTGTATAAGCCAATACAAGTTACCGGAACGATCAAACTTATTCCTGCCAGTTAGCTTGATGAAGTGATGAAAGATTTACCCCAAATAATGCGTTTCAAGTATAATGACACTTTAGCAAGGGAAGAATATTTCAAAAAGAAGCTAGTGCTTTTTATAACTTTTCCCCATAAGAAAACCACACAGATTTATTTGCGCTCATGGAAAAAGAAGTTCTTTTCATTAAGCAGACCGCCTCCAGAAGATCATGAAACACAGGGATTGTGATATACTTTCAGCCTGATGCGACCAGGATTTATAATAAATAGTTAATCCCAATATTAAAATTTTATACTATGAAAAAAATATTTCTATGCATGGCGGTATTGCTTATTTTTGCATCCTGCGAAAATGAAAATCTTTTATCGGATGGTGAGAACCAGATATCTGAGAAATCAGCCTCTCATGTTTTTCCTGAGGTAATTCCACTTCCGAATGGTTTTCAGCCTGAGGGGATTGCAATCGGAATAAAACAGGATTTTTATGTAGGTTCTTTAAGCACAGGACAAATTATTAAAGGGAATTTAAGGACCGGGGCAAGTGAGTTGCTAACCATACCTAAAGTAGAAGATCAAGTTGTGGGCTTATCATTTGACCAAAGAAGCGGGTATTTATTTGCTGCAAAAGGTTTTACGGGAATGGGAACAGCATATGATTCAGAAACAGGAGAAATAATTCAGTCCTTTATGCTTTCAGAGCCTATGGCTGATTTTATCAATGATGTAGTTGTTACCAGGGAAGCAGCATTTTTTACAGGTTCTTTTACTTCGGTTTTATATAAAGTTCCATTGATTAAAAACGGTCAGTTGCCGGAGCCCGCGCAGGTCATTCCCATAACCTTATCGGGAGATTTTAGCATAACACCTGAATCGGAACCTCAACTGGGTATATTTGCCAACGGCATTGATGCAACGAAAAATGGTGAATACCTTATCCTGGCAAATACCGAACTGGGTGAGATTTACCGTGTCAATCCACACACCGGGGTGGCTAAGAAAATAGATTTAGGCAGTAATATGCTTCCATTTGCAGATGGGATATTATTGGACGGCCATATTTTATATGTAGTGCAAAATTTTCTAAACCAGGTGGCAGTGGTAAAGCTGAGTAATGATTTTCTTATGGGTGAAATAGTGAATGTAATAACTCATCCTAAGTTTGGAATTCCCACAACTGTGGACGAATTTGGAAACCAGCTTTATTTGGTAAACGCACATTTTGATATAGCTCCACCAGACGGGATTTATCCTGAGGTTGAATTTGAAGTAGTTAAAGTTCCAAAATAAAATATGGATTAGGACAAGAAATTAAAAAGGTTGCCACAAATGACAACCTTTTTCTGTGTGCTGTTCATGGTAAATAACCTGTTGGTGAA
>OBJA01000130.1_pt1 | contig 74858 bp, 63 predicted proteins | sample 1519751 | NCBI WGS metagenome assembly OBJA01 (sample SAMEA3881238, study PRJEB22517) | soil metagenome | biome: lake sediment; feature: soda lake sediment; material: sediment, water from around vicinity | place: India | collected 2013-12-23 | depth 3 m | reverse complement strand
GACCGTAGCGCTACGGTCCAACTACGGTCAAACTACGGTCAAACTACGGTCAAACCATGGTGGAATCGCAATTGAGAAATAGCTTTAAAATTTTTAAAGCCGGGAACATTACCAATATATTTTTGCGGAATTACCAGAAGATGATAATACCCGATCAACGGCATTAATTTTAATGCTAATTCTGTCCGGCATCGTACAATAGACGTTCGAAAGCGGACATTTTTTGAAAAGTTCTCAACTGATATCATTTCACCGGCATCTGCCGGTTTTTTTCAATCTGCAATCATTCAGCAAGTTACACGTTGTGGCACGTATTTAGTGTACTACTTAGGTAGAACACTAATAAACTCAAAATAGTATACAAGGAACCTAAAAATATAAAGCCATGAAAACATTAAAGATGATCGCTGCCACTGCCCTGATGCTCCTGATATTTTCCAGCTTTGCATCAGCCGACACAAAAACTCTTACCCTGAAATCCGCCAAGGGCGAAATACTTACCATGCCAGTGCTTGAGGAAAAAGAATGTGAGGATTGTCTGCCTTTTGATCTGGGTGCCATATTTCTGGAAGTTCGCATGGATGCACTCAACGTTCAGGTTGATCTAAGCGACATGATCAAGCCCGAAGCCGAAGTAAACGATCAAATCCCCGGAGGCATAACTCCCCACGTACAGGATGCCAGGCTTAACCTTGCACCCATGATAAAACCTGAAGCCGATGCAGATGACTTGCCTGATTGGTTCAAATAAAAGGTTCCTGTCTTTGGTTTGAAACCCGGTGGCCCGTTAAATAAAGGGCGCCGGGTTTTTGCTTTGTGTTTTTGTTATAAGCCGTTGGTGAGCTTCAATTGCGAATTTATTTTGATTCGATCGATCAGCAGCCTGATGGTCGTGTCCAGCTGGCTTCCCGGGGAATAATCAGCCGGGGCAATATAATCTACCCGCTCATGTTCGATCAGCTCCTGGCACAGTTGCCTGGGAGATTGTCTGCCAGGAACAACAGCCGCTTCCGGGTTGAAAACTGCTATGGTAGCCCCTCCCTGGTATTTCAACATCTTCATGGCAGGCACATCTGTTTCCCCGTCCCCAATATAGATCATTCGCGGGAAGGGCAAGGGCCGTTGGGAGCGGGGAACAAACTTGTTAATCAGGGTATTGTCGTAAGCGTTGTTGATTCCCTTGTTGATGCGAAACAGGTACTGTGTCTTGTTGGTGTAGTTTATGGCCAGGGCTGCCCATTCTGCAATCCCTTGCTGATCGTATTTGAACCCGGAAGCAAAGATGTTTTTAAAATGGCAGGCTATGCAAGTGCCTGCAACAAGTTCCCTCAGACCAGAGGAAATAATATGATGTTCAAGCTCAATGCCTCTTTGCAGGGCATAGTGGTTTATCCTGGGAAAATAGTCTTCAACACCCGGAAAAAACCGAATGTCTTTCCCATAGCTGATGATATCTTCCCGGTGAATGGGGATGCCTTTCTCACGCGACTTTTGCAGCATCAGCTGCATGTAGGCCAAAATCTCGTCCATGTCGTTTTCGCGGGCAATGCGGTTTGCCTCCGCCCAGAAATCGGATTTTTGTATCCCAAGCTTGGGAATGAATGAATGCTCCTGCATATTGCCCGGAGCCAGAGTGCCATCGAAATCATAGGCGATGGCGGCTTTTATGAGTTGCTGGGCCATGAATCTGCTTATTTTTGCCGACGCAATATCTTGTTTTTAATCAAATAAAACAAGCCTTTTCCTTTCATTTTACCTTATGGCTTCTTCTTCCTGATATTTATTTATTCTATTATGTTGCCGATAATGAAAACTATTTATATTTGCTAATTAAAACCAAAAAACCCTTTATTTATGAAAAGGCTCACATGCTTGATCGGGCTTTCATTAATTTTTCTTGTTACGGGCAATTACCAGTTAAGTGCACAGGGCAGGGTATTGCGGCGATTGCAGCAGGAAATAGAAAAGAAAGCAACCGAGGAAATACTAAACAAGAAGGAAGAAGAAAAAGAAACCCAGCCCGGAGAGGGCGATCGGCGTGAGAATGCCCGCAACCGGGGTGGAGGTGGGCTTGTTCAAACAGCCCCTGATGTAAACCTGGCCATTTCAGATGCAAGCCGCTGGTATTCAAGCGGTGATTACAAATCCAGCAAGACATCCATCCGGGAGGCTATCTGGGGGGTTGAGCTGGAAATGGGTCAGAATGTATTGAAAAGCCTTCCTGAAAAGGTGCAGGCACTCAATGTGCTGGCAGGAAGTGATAAAGTAAGCAGCAGCGGGATTGGCTTTGTGGGCATGCTCATCGAGCGGGTTTACGCAGGAGGCGATGAGCAGGAATTTACAGTCTCTATTGGCAATGATGCCGCCATCCTGGGCATTGCCCACATGATGGCCTGGGGTGATATGTACAGGGAGAGCACCGATCAGCCCAACCAGAAACAGATCCGTTTTCAGGATCAAAGGGCCATCATTGAATATGACGACTATTCAGGCTACAGCCTTACTGTACCTTTTGGCCAATCATCCATACTGGTAATGAAGGGGGTCAACTTTAATTCGGAAGCTGATTTCATGGCAGCTGCCAACCAGATCAACCTGAATGTTATTAAGCAAAAACTTGGAGAGCAATGAAAAAGAACCTGATTACAGTCATTTTTGCCCTGCTGTTACTTCCGGCTACTGCCAGCTTTGCCCAGGATATCGAAAAATCGCTCAATGAAGCAAAGGCTGCATATAGCTCGGGCAGGCTGGAAGAAGCCCGTTTTGCCCTGCAGCAGGCAATGAACGAGATAGACCTTGCCCTTGCACGGGAGATATTGAAGCTGCTTCCAGCCTCAATGGCCAATCTTCCGTTTACCGATGAGGATGAAACAGCTGGTTCGGCCGCTATCGGCTTCGCCAGCCTATTTGTAAGCAGAACTTACAGGGCTGCCGAAACCCCTTCGGTGAATCTGCAGATCATAGCCGATTCCCCCATGCTGGCTGGCATCAATGCCATATTAGCCTTGCCCGTAATTGGAAGAGGCGACCCCAACTCAAAAAGAGTCAGGCTGGGCTCATACCGCGGCTTGCTGAACCGCTCTCAAAATGAGGATGGGGCCGTATCATGGGACCTGCAGATCCCCTTTGGATCTTCCCTGCTGACCATGAGCGTGAAGGGAATAAACGAAGAAAACAAGGTGATGGAAATGGCAAATAGTATTGCCGTTGACAAGATCGCCAGGCTTCTGCAATAGCCCCGCGCAAAAAACTTCACCACACCGGCATCGAAAGGTCCCGGTGTTTTTTTTTGAGTCCTGCAAAACAAGAGCCTTAGTGCCTTTTCAAAACCCTATGCCTTGGCGGGCTTCAAACTGCTTCTGGCAATAATGCAAAAACAGCAGTCTCCTGATATTTTTTTGCAACAAAAAGCCCCGGAATTTGCAGCCAGAGGTTTTAATCCCGTCTTGACAAAAAATGCTTTCAACGAAAATTACTACCTTTATATCATCGTCAGAATATTTAATTATGAAAAGCAGGTATTCACTTCATTTGGGGAAGCCATTTGGCATACCCGTATCGGTCCACTGGACCTTTTCCCTGCTGATAATATGGATAGTGATCATTAGTATCAACCGGGGGCTTGACAGTACACAAATACTGATACAGGTGCTGTTTGTACTTGCCCTGTTTGTTTGCGTAGTGCTTCATGAATTCGGCCATTCGCTGGTAGCCATCCGCCTTGGAGGAGAAGTCAGCAGCATTACCCTGCTTCCTATTGGGGGAATGGCCAACATGAGCAAAATGCCCCAGGAGCCTAAGCATGAATTCATGGTATCGGCAGCAGGGCCGCTGGTGAATGTGATCATTGCCGGTTTGCTTTGGATCTACCTGGCAGTGTTCGACAGAGTAGATATTCAGCAGATGCAGTTTCATGCCATCACCTTGCGCAACTTTCCGGTGATGCTTCTGGCAGCAAATCTTTTTATCGTGGTATTTAACCTGATCCCGGCTTTCCCAATGGATGGAGGCAGGCTTTTTCGCTCGGCCCTGGCCATTAAAATGAGCCGGCTGAAGGCCACCGAAATCGCAAAAGACATCGGGCAGGTGTTTGCAATTATCTTTATTATAGCCGGCTTGTTTTTCAATCCTTTCCTGGTGATCATAGGTTTTTTTATTCTCCTGGGTGCTAAAGGTGAATACGAAATGATCAAATACCAGGATGTACTGGCTCATCATTCAGTTTCAGATGTATTGAAAACCCAGTATGCCACCCTGGATGCATCCCAAACACTGGAAACGGCAGCCAACCGCCTGGTGCAGATATCCGATAATGGATTCGTGATCACCCGCCAGGGTAACTACCAGGGAATTCTTACAAAAGACGAGCTGATAAAGGGGTTGAATGCCCATGGCAAACAAACTACCGTGGCCGAGGTCATGCGAAGCGACTTGCCAAAGGTGAATGCTGATATTTCTTTATTCGAAATATACCAGGAGATGCAGAAAAACCGCAACCAGCTGCTGCCCGTTTTTTCTGATGATCAGTTCATAGGAATCCTTGACCTGGAAAACATCCAGGAATTGTTCCTGATCCGCAGGGCCATAAAAATGGGGCCCTGAACCAATCCGGAAAGCTGGAGCCCCTCAGGATGACCTCTTTCTGAAAAAGAAATCATTCTTTGTACGCTTTTGAACATACATTGGCTGAAACCTGTGCTCTTATTAAAAAGATCAGGTTGGTAATCTACTGACTTAAAACCAGATATGTATTTTGGTATGTTTTTGGCTTAATTAAATATAATTCATTAATTTTCGCCATGATCCTGAACTACCTGAAAACAGCCTGGAGATTTTTGACCAGAAACCCCTTCTTCACCATCATCAACATCATCGGGCTCACCGCCGGGCTGACGGCCTTTCTGATGATTGCCCTATTTCTGCAGCATGAACTTTCCTATGACAAGCATTTCCCACTTGCCGAAAACACCTATCGTCTGGTAGGCATCCAGGAGCCTGCAGGCCTGGAAAAACAGCAGGTGGCCTATACCAGCGGGGGCTGGGCAGGATTTCTGAAGGATCACCTTCCCGGGGTGGAGGATGCTTTCCGGGTTATGGGGGGAAGCTCGGCTAATTTTGAGACAGAGGAAGAGGGCTTCAGGGAGGTTTATATTTGTTACTCCGAGGGAAAAATGGCCCATTACATGGGATATCCGATCATTGCGGGTGAGGCAGAATTAACCTCGGCAAACCAGGCACTCATCAGCAGGCAAACAGCTATCCGTTTTTTCGGAACTGAACAGGCTGTGGGGCAGACAATCCGCAACCTGGACAGATTGTATACCATCACCGGGGTGTTTGATCTTGACGATATCCGTTCACACCTGGAATTCAATATAATATTATCGCTCTCTACCATAGAGCCTGACATGCCGAATTTCGGCCAACTCAGCAACAATTCAGTGGCAACCTACGTGGTTCTGAAAAACAGCACTACAGTAAACGTTGTTGAAGAGGCTATCAACAACCATTTCAGCGAATTCCAGCAAATGCAGTCTTCCTCCGGAACGGGCATGCCCATTACATTTTATCTTCAAAACGTCCGTGATGTTTATCTTCGTTCGTTTGACCTGAAGTTTCAATTTGTTCATCACAGCGGCAACCTGAACATAGTTTATTTATTTTCGTTGGTAGCCGTGCTGATGCTGCTGATAGCCTGCATCAATTTTATCAATCTTGCCACAGCCCGATCCACGCGAAGGGCCCGGGAAGTTGGCTTGCGCAAGGTGCTGGGAGCAGGTCGGCAAAAACTGGCCTTCCAGTTCATAGGTGAGTCCATGCTGCTGGCTTTCTTTTCGCTGCTGGTTGCTCTTGCCCTGGCTGAACTGCTGCTGCCGCGCTTTAACATCTTACTGGGCAATGAACTTGCCATTGATTTCATCAGAAACCCCCTGTTCAACATTGGATTGCTGCTGTTGTTGCTGGTGGTTGGCCTGATGGCTGGTTTTTACCCGGCTTTGTATCTATCAAAATTCCAACCGGCCGAAGTGTTGAAATCACAGAGTGGTTCGGGTCAGCCCAAAAAGGCATGGTTGCGGAAAACCCTGGTGATCTTCCAGTTCATCATTTCCACCTCCCTGATCATGGCTACCCTTGTAATCATGAACCAGGTGGATTTCATGAAAAAGAAAAACCGTGGTTACAACCCCACGAATGTGATAACCTTGCCGGTTAGCCCTTCCACTTCATATGATCGTATAGAGAGTTTCCGCAGTTACCTGCTGAGCTACCCTGAAATACTGGGTGTGGCCATTGCCAGCAACTACAACGGGGTTGCTGGTCAGCAAAGTGATATTGTAGTTGCCGATTCCCTGCAAACCCGCCTGATGGTTCGTTTTGGTTTTGTGAACCCAGATTTCTTCCCTACCATGGGCATAGAGATCACCGAGGGTCGCAACTTCAGCCATGAGTCGGGCACCGACAGCCAACAGGCAATCATGATCAATGAATCAACGGCAAGGGCACTTGGCTGGGATCAACCCATTGGCAAACGCTTTATCAGGCCTTCACCCGAGGGAACAGATTATTACACAGTGATCGGGGTTGTAAAGGACTACCATTTCTATTCGCTTCATAATGCCATCCAGCCAGCAGTATATCTTTACCTGCCCGGTCAAATGCCCATGCTGGTGATACGTTACCAGGGCGGAGAACCCGGAAGGATTCTTGCCCGCATCCAGGCCGATTATAACGACTTTTTCCCCAGACAGTTTTTCAACTCAGGCTTCCTGGAGGAGATACTCGACCGGCAGACCCGCTCGGAGGAGAATGTCATGAATATTTTCACCTGGTTCTCCATACTATGCATTGTTGTATCCTGCCTTGGGCTTTTTGGACTCACCTCCTTCATGGTCAACCAGCGCCGGCGAGAGATCAGCCTGCGAAAGATCATGGGAGCAAGCACCCTGAAGATCAACCTGATGCTACTGGGGGGATTCTTTCGCTGGATAGTCACAGCAGTGATCATTGCACTGCCGATAACCTTTTTCGCCATGAACCGGTGGCTGGAAGAATATCCCTATCGCATTCAGGTAGGTATTCCTCACTTTGTATTTCCGGTAATGATCATTATGATCATTGCAGCAGCAACCATCCTTAGTCTTTCAACCCAGGCTGCCCGCCAAAACCCCTCAGAAAACCTTAAATACGAATAAAGGGATGTGACAATGTGACAATGTGGCAATGTGAGAATTTCTCTAACCTGCAACCACACGGCCTTTAGGCTTCTGCAGAACCCTAAGGGTCCCCTGAGTGGCTGTATCCCCCGGCCGGTAAGACTTCCCTTAGGGTCCTGGAAAAACCCTGCAACCACGCGGCCTCCAGGCTGCTACCGAACCCTAAGGGTTCCCCTGAGCGGCTGTATCCCCCAGTAGGTAAGTTTTTTAAGAGAACCCTTAGGGTCCTGGAAAAATCATTTGACCACGCTTTCTTAAATTTGCCATATTGTTTTAAATAATTGTGTAACTTTTTGCGAAAAATCCCCGTCTCAGGGAAACAACCAAAAAATCCATACCACAATGAAAAAAACTGCATTCATCCTGTTTGCCTCCATTCTTCTGCTGACGGGATTGTCGGTGAGTTCGGCTCCTCCCCTGACGATCATTGAAAACAAGGTCGATTCACTGATCAATTCTTCCCTTCAGCCTGGGCAGCCCGGGGGAGTAGTAGGATTAATCAGCGGGGGCGAGCTGGTCTTGCGCAAGGCTTACGGCCTTGCAGATGTAGATCATCAAAGGGCTAACACCCCTGAAACGCCCTTCAACCTGGCTTCGGTGGCCAAGCAATTTACCGCCTATGCCATGATGCTGCTCGAGCAGCAGGGAAAGATCCGGCTGGATGACCCCGTAAAGCAATACCTACCCCGGCTACCCGACTACGGGCATCGGGTAAGCATCCGCCAGCTGATACACCATACCAGCGGCATTGGATCAACCGACTGGCTGCGCCTGTTAAGCAACCTGCCTTTCGACCAACCCTGGAGCCAGCAGCAGGAACTTGAACTCATTTACCGCTACCCCCAATTGAACTTCCCTCCTGGCCAGCAGCATTTATATTCAAATTCAGGATATTCATTACTGGCGGCCATCATAGAAAAAGTCAGCGGGATGAGCTACGCTGAATACATTCAGCAGCATATCTTTGAGCCCCTTGGAATGAACCATTCATATGTTTACACCAGCCATGGAATGAGCATTCCGAATTCTGCCACCGGCTATGAAAAAACCCCGGCCGGGTTTGTTGCCCCCGGAGCCCCCGCGGATGCCTCCTATGGAGGTTCCAATATTTTCACCTCGGCCTCCGACCTTGAAAAATGGGCAGCTCATTTTTTTAGCTCCCGGATTGATCCCGGCATTCAAAGCAAAATGTTTAAGCCCTCCTTTGTGCTCAACAACGGGGATACCATCAGTTACACCTTTGGCATGCAGGCATCGACCTACAAAGGGCTTCCCCTGGTTTCCCACAGTGGAGGCGACCTGGGGTACCGGACCCAGTTGTGGGTCTTCCCACAACAGCAGCTGATAGCTTACGTCCTGTTGAATACCGACGGGATGAATTCCCGTAACCTGGTGGTTGCCATGGTGGATGAATACCTGGGGGATCTGTTGCAGCAACCCCTGCCCAATACCAATAACAGAACGGAAACAGAACCCGATGCACAGCTGCTGAAGGCTTATGCCGGCACTTACAGCCTGGAGGATGGAATGGATCTGACTTTCGAGGTGGAGGATGAAAAGTTGCTGCTGCTAATCCCGGGAGCCCCGAAATTCAGGGTTTATGCACATACCAGCGAGGAATTCTTTTTGAAAGACATCAATGCCCGGGTGAATTTTGTGATGGGGCCCGGTCAGCAAGCTCATGAAATTGTATGGCATCAGTCGGGACAGAAGATCCCGGGCCGCCGCATCAGCAGGCAGCCTGATCCCCAGGGGGATCAACTGCTTGAATATACCGGCACTTATATGATTGAGGGTCTTGGCGTTGATTACCCCATTGTGATGGGCGAGTCGGGCCTGGAACTGTTGCTGCCCCCCACATTCGCCCGTTTCCTGAATTTGGAAAAGGAGGCCATGCTACCCCTGGGTGGCGATAAGTTCCTGACCGGTCGCCTGGGGGTGGTGATACACTTTTTGAGGGATGCCAACGGAAAGATCATCGGCTTCAACATACCCCGCCTGGTGAGGCTGCACCATGTGCCTTTTGTAAGGAAATAGATCCATCAAACCCAAAAAACAAAAAAGCTCAAAGATGCACGAAGGTTATCGTGTGTCTTTGAGCTTTTTCATTCCCCGGCTTTTCTTCCTTCTCGGGGCTTGCTTATCTGCATCACGTAGTTTTTCAGCACATCTATTTCAGGAGCGGTTTCCCAGCCCTCGAAACCCTGGATATCCCTGTAGCTGACAAGGCGGGAGTACTCTTTCAGGTATACATCAGATAGCGGGAAATACGACCAGTGCCATTTTTCTTCCTCATATCCGCCTGCACGTCCATTTCCGTGAGCTGTATATGGCTGGAAAAAGCCGTACTGCCAGGCATTTTCCTGAAGCCAGTCGTATACTTTTTTTCCTTCGCCAGAAAGGAAATAGCTGTTTTGCAGGCTGTTCAGATCAATATCGGTCCCCCAGTGGTGACGTGAGGTTCCAGGCATGGCGCTGAAGCGCAGTATCTCGCGGGCCCGCTCCAGGGGGTCGGGAATGTCGGAAGCAAGGATGCTGCCATGCAACAAGGTGTTGCCATTCCATTTGCCATTCCAGATCCTTCTCTGATGCTCGAAGGTACGCATGGCCGAGATGATAGTAAGCCTCACTCCTTCCTTCAGGGCAGCCTGATGCATCTGCACGAAAGCATCCAGAGCCTGTGTCTGCAGGTACATCCCGCTGCGGCTGGCATAAGTCCCATCAATCAGTGTAAATCGCTTGTCGCTGGCAGGATCAGTCTTGCCCAGCAACAGGGCTGCTGTAACCAAAGGCAGTTTGTTTTCGATCATGTCCGGCTCAGGATTGCTTGTGGTGTCGCGCAATTGCGCAAAATATTCATTTGCGGGAACAGCAGCAGGGCTGACCCGCCGGACAGCCCTTCTGCTCCTTGAAAAGATCAACAACAGGGCCAGCAGGATGATCAGAATGAGCACCCACCAGTTGATTTTCTGAGCCTGTTGTTTTTTTTTCATTTCCTATATTGTTTCATCTTTCAGCCAGTGATCCAGCCAGCGGAAGAACTCGCGTTGCCACAGAATGCTGTTCTGCGGGCGCAATACCCAATGGTTCTCGTCAGGAAACACCAGAAAACGGGCAGGAATGCCTCTGAGGCGGGCAGCATTGAAGGCTTCCATACCCTGGCCAATGGGTACACGATAATCTTTCTCGCCATGAATCACCAGAATGGGTGTATCCCAGTTACCCACAAAGTGGTGGGGTGAGAAGTCGTAGCTGTGCGGGCGTGGCGTTCCCCAATAAGGGCCACCAATGTCGTGATTGGCAAAGAACATCTCCTCGGTTGTGCCGTACCAGCTCTCGAAGTTAAACATCCCGCAGTGGGCCAGGAAGGCCCTGAAGCGCCTTTGATGGTTACCGGCCAGCCAGAACACCGAGAAGCCTCCATAGCTTGCACCAACGGCACCCAGGCGCTTCTCATCAACAAAGGGTTCCTCTTTCATATGGTCGATAGCAGCCAGCAGATCCAGCTTGTTTTGCCCACCGTAATCCTGGCTGATCTGGTCATTCCATTCCTGTCCGAAGGTTGGCAGCCCGCGACGGTTGGGAGCAACCACGATATAACCCTGGGAGGCCATCAGCTGAAAGTTCCAGCGGTAGGAATACGACTGGCTGATTGCATTCTGGGGGCCACCACCACAGAACAACAGTGCAGGGTATTTCTTGTTGGGATCAAAATCCGGGGGATAGATCACCCACACCAACATGTCCTTGTTATCGCTTGTTTTTACCCATCGTTTTTCCACTCTTCCCAAGTTTAGCTGATCCAGCAGGGGCTTGTTGACAAAGCTAAGCTGCTCCTGCTGGCGGTTGCGCAGGTTTATACGAAAGATCTCGGTTGGCATCGACATGGTGGTACGCTGGGCAATCAGAAAATTTCCGGCAACTGCAACCCCCGAGTAGTTGTGGTCGCCCTCGGTGAGCTGAGTGATCCTCCCGTTGCTGATATCCAGGGAATAAACCTGGAAGGTGGCATGGATGCCGCTGATAAAATACAGGGTGCGGCTGTCGGCCGACCATGCAAAATCGCTGCTGCTCTGGTCAAAGCCTGCCGAAAAATCGCGATGCTGCCCGTTGCGCAGGTCCATAACCATGATGCGGTTCTTGTCGGCTTCAAACCCATCCTTTTGCATGCTCTCCCAGGCCAGATAACGGCCGTTGGGCGAAAACACCGGGTTTTTATCGTATCCGTCGTTAAAGGGGGTAAGGTCGGTTGTCAGGCCAGTAGCCAGATCGTAGCGGTAGAGGTTGGAGTTGGTGCTGATGGCATATTCCTTACCTGTCTTTTTCTTGGAAACATATACCAGGGCCTGCCCGTCGGGGCTCCAAGTGATCTGTGCAGAGCTGTAAAAAGGGGCCAGGGGGGCATCATACGGTTCGTTTTCCATAATATCGAATGCCTCGCCAAGACGGCCGTCCTGGTAGGGGGCAATGAACACATGACTATAGGTGCCATCCTTCCAGTGATCCCAATGGCGGTACATCAGGTCGTCGTAAAGGTAGGCGTTGGCCATAGGAAGATCGGGGTACATCTGGTTGACAGTGGGTACCACCCGCACCCTTTTGGTGAAATGAATGTGCTTCATATCAGGGGAATACCCGAAGCCGGTGATTCCACCCTCGATAAAAGAAACCTGCCGGGCATTGCTGCCATCTGGATCCATCTCCCACAGCTGGGTGGTCCCATCGGTTGAACGCAGGTAACCAATCCTGCGCCCGTCAGGACGCCATTGCGGAGAGGACTCGCTGATCTGGCTGTTTGTAATATTGCGTGCACTACCACCGGTGGCATCCATCAGGTACAGATCACGCAGGCTGCTGTTTTTGGCTACATCAAAATTGGTGACACTGAAAAGCAGCTGCTTACCATCGGGGGATAATTTCACATCACCCACACGTCCAAATTCCCAAAGGGTCTCGGGGGCCATGGTCAACCCCTGGGCCATAGCCACAGAAGAAAAGATACATGCTGCCATCAGAATAATAAAGCTCAGATTCTTCATAATTGTTTATTTAAGAAAAATGAATGATCACAGGATCCAGAAAAAAACAAAAAAACATAACGGATCCGGGCATTAGCAGATTGTTTTTACCGGGCATAAAAATAATGAATTCCACAAGATGCCCCCATAAAAAAAGCCTCCGGACAGGGAGGCTTTTCAGGATTTTTTTATCCTTAATAGTTCCGGTAGGGCCGCTTGTTAAAGCCACCGCCGCCACGGTTTTCCCTGGGACGGTCTTCCCTGGGACGGGCTTCGTTAACAATCAAGGTTTTCCCCATCATATCAGCGCCATTCAGGGCTTCAATAGCCTGGCGGGCTTCCTCACTGTTATCCATCTCTACGAACCCAAAACCCCTGCTCTTCTGGGTAAATTTGTCCATGATAATCTTTGCCGAAGATACTTCGCCATACTCTTCAAATAATTCCCTCAGGTCGTCATCAACAGCCTTGAAAGGAATGTTTGCTACATAAATGTTCATCTAAAAAATTGATTAAATTGTTAATGCGACAGGCCATCGGTACCTGTCCTGGGAAACAAAGGTAATTATAAATTATTACCTGAGATGTTTTTTTCGGGAATGCTCAAAATTTTTTCATTAATTGAAAACCATTCCTTTAGCGCCTTTGCGGGGATGTGAAACAACGAAAGACAACAACTGAAAGCTATACTTTCTCTTTCATTGCCTCGCGGATGCGGTTTTCCATTTCTTCGGCCAGCTCGGGGTTGTCTATCAGCAACTGTTTTACCGCATCGCGGCCCTGCCCAAGCTTGGTTTCCCCGTAGCTGAACCAGGATCCGCTTTTTTTGGCTATGTTTAGCTCAACAGCCAGATCGATGATCTCACCCGTTTTGGAGATGCCCTTGCCAAAGACAATGTCAAACTCGGCTTGCCTGAAGGGTGGTGCCAGCTTGTTTTTCACCACCTTCACCCGCACGCGGTTGCCCGTTGGGGTGTCTCCGTCTTTTATCTGGGAAATGCGGCGGATATCCAGGCGCACCGAGGAATAGAATTTCAGGGCATTACCACCTGTTGTGGTTTCGGGATTACCAAACATCACCCCGATTTTGTCGCGAAGCTGGTTGATGAAAATGCAGCAGCAGCCGGTTTTGTTGATAGTACCGGTAAGTTTTCGCAATGCCTGCGACATCAGCCGGGCCTGCAAGCCCATCTTTGAATCCCCCATCTCCCCCTCTATCTCGCTCTTGGGGGTTAAGGCGGCAACCGAGTCGATCACGATGATGTCGATGGCCCCCGAGCGGATCAGGTTCTCGGCAATTTCAAGGGCCTGCTCCCCGTTGTCGGGCTGCGACACCAGCAGGTTTTCAATATCCACTCCCAGTTTCTGGGCATAAGCACTATCAAAGGCATTCTCGGCATCAATAAAGGCAGCAATACCTCCGGACCGCTGTGCCTCGGCAATGGCATGGATGGCCAGGGTGGTCTTACCGCTTGACTCAGGGCCATAAATCTCTACTACCCTCCCACGGGGCAATCCACCTGTGCCCAGGGCGATATCAAGGGTAAGGGAGCCCGTGGAGATGGTCTCTATGGGAACCACCGCCGAATCACCAAGCTTCATGATGGCACCCTTGCCATATGACTTTTCTATCTTGTCAAGGGTAAGCTGCAGGGCCTTGAGCTTTTCGCCATTGGCCTGTATTTCCTTTTCTTTGCTCATACAAGTACTTATGTTTCAGTATTTAACGTTGAATTTCAGATGTCAAAGTTACCATTTTTTTCCATTGATGCCTTTTTTTTCACAAGCAGTTCAATATAAATGAACAATTTTTTTTGTTTCAAAAAAAGGCAGCTCCATCTCCTGCTGCAGATCGTACAGGGTGTATTTCATGGAGGTTTGTTTCAGCTCCTGCTGAAAATCGCCCCCCTTGAGATATAGCACCCCGTTTGGCAGGGCGTTGATGCCCCCGGGCCTGATCCTTGGGCGGATCCACTTCACGAAAGCCGGCAAGGCAGTAACCGCCCGGCTCACAATGAAATCGAACTGTCCCTTTAGTTCTTCGGCACGTATTTTTTGAGCCCTCACGTTGGACAACCCGCAGGCCTGTGCAACAGCCTCCACCACACGGATCTTTTTGCCGATGGAATCAACCAGCAGAAACTGGGTTTCCGGGAAAGCGATGGCAAGGGGAATGCCCGGGAAGCCACCACCTGTACCCACATCCAGAACACTTGTACCAGGCTTGAAACGAATGATGCGGGCTATGGCCAAAGAATGCAACACGTGATGCACAAAAAAATGATCCATGTCCTTACGCGAGATCACGTTGATTTTGCTGTTCCAATCCTCGTAATACGCTTGCAGGCCCAAAAGCTGCTGTTGCTGGCTGCTGCTAAGCCAGGAAAAATATTTTTGGAGGAAAAAGTAATTATCCATAGTTTCGCCCATACCCACGAAAGGCATATGATTTAAAATACTTTTTAACTTTGAATCAAAATTAAGGTTTATGTTTCAAATGAATACCTCCCCTTCAAAAATCTTCCTGAGCATATTGATTTTTCTGCTGCTGTTCCCTCCCCGGCCATTACATGGGCAGGGCCGTATGAGCCTTTCGCAGTACATCGAGACCTGGGCCCCGGTGGCCGTGGAGGAGATGCGCCGCTTTAACATCCCGGCCAGCATCAAGCTGGCCCAGGGCATCCTTGAATCGGGCTATGGCAACAGCGAGCTTGCCCTGAAGGCCAACAACCACTTTGGAATCAAATGTCATGACTGGCAGGGAGCCACTTTTCGCAAGGATGATGATGTGGCCAACGAGTGTTTCCGGGCTTACCGCAACGCGGCTGAGTCCTTCAGCGACCATTCACTGTTTCTGACCACCAGGCCCAGGTATGCCCAGCTTTTTGAGCTCAGTATCCTGGACTACAAGGGGTGGGCACACGGGCTTCGTGCAGCAGGCTATGCCACCAACCCCAGCTACCCGGAGCTGCTCATTGGAATTATCGAGCGCAACGACCTCACGCGCTTCGACCAGATGGCCTCCCAGGGCCTGGCACAGAAAAAAGAACCCATTACCCGTTCTGCCTCACGGCAGGCCAACACCAGGGCTGCCTCCATGGAGATATTCCCCGTACCCCTTGAAGGACCCCGGCAGGAGCTCTCAAACAACCGGATCCGTTATGTAAGGGCCCGCCCGGGCGATACCCCTGCATCCCTTGCAAGGGAAATGGGTTTGCGCGAATGGCGGCTCCGCCATTATAACGATCTGGATGAATCCGAAAACCTGCAAGCCGGGCAGATCGTTTACCTTCAACCCAAACGCCGAAAGGGCGCCTTCGAGCACCACCTGGTTCAGGCGGGCGAGAGCATGTACGACATTTCCCAGAAATATGGTATCAGGCTTTCAGTACTTTACCGCCGCAACAATATGGACGAAGGCCAGCAACCCAGGCCCGGGCAGGTTATCTTGCTCAGAGGGAAAGTCAGAGAAAGCAGTCGATGAAAAAAATCATGGAAAAGAATAAACAGCTGTTGATCAGCGCGGTATTGTTTACTGTCATCATTATCCTCTGGCCTTTTTTCATGGCCCTGTCCCGGCTGCCCGGCAGCATCACGGAACAGCTTACCTTGATTGCCCTAAAACCAGGTATTTTTAAACTTCAGTTCTTTTCTGCCTTTCTTATCGCGCCCTCTATTATTTACCTGATGCTTGCCCAAAGAGAACACCTCTCTGCCCGCGAAAGCCTTGCAGGAAAGATGGGTCTGCTGTTTCTTCCGGCCTACCTTATCCTGGTCAGCATATCCTATGGCTCCCAAATGCTCCTGGTTCCCGGCTTTCTGAAAACAAATGATGAATCCTTAGTCCTGCAATGGTACTTCGGGAATACGGATTCAATCCCCTACTTTCTCAACCAGATGGGCTATTTTTTCTGGGCTCTGGCAGCCATAACACTTTTCGGGGGGTTCATCCGGGAAAGTGGATGGGCCAGGCTGCTGGGAATCCTCTACCTTTTTTCGGCTTTACTATCCATTATTGCTTTCCTGGGGCTGATACTGGAAAATCAAAGCCTGAACAGCCTTACCTTTGTCAGTGGTATGCTGATGTTACCCATCGGGATATTAAGCATTTTCCGGGCAGTAAAAACGAAAAAAACGCCTGACACTCTATTATAAATTACTGAAGCCATCCATTTCAAAAAAAATGATACAGATATTATTTCTGATGAGTGCCGGGGTAATAATCGGGATTTTCATGCGCGGTAAAAAGAAATTTTTAAACCACCTTGAAAAAGCCATCATGTGGAGCATCTACCTTCTGCTCCTGTTGCTGGGAATATCCATTGGTTCCAATAAAGTAATCATGGCCTCTTTGCCCGGGCTGGGCCTTTCGGCCCTGATGATCACCCTGGGAGGGCTGGCCGGCAGCATCCTGCTGGCCGCTTTGCTGTGGAAATTCCTGTTTTCCAAAAAAACCTGATAATGCGCTCGAGCCTGATCATCCTGCTTTTTTTTATCAGCGGCTTGCTGGCTGCCTTCCTGGGTCTGATTCCTGATACCATCAGCCGCCACGAGCTGAGCAGCTGGGCCCTGTATCTGCTGATGCTGCTGGTGGGGATTGCCATCGGGGCCGACAAAACTGCCCTGGATGCCGTCAGGAGCCACGGCCTGCGTTTGCTGCTGATTCCCCTGGCAACCATCCTGGGAACCTTTCTGGGAAATATTTCCATGGCCTGGCTGATGGACGATTATTCCCTGGCAGAAGTCCTTGCGGTGGGCGCAGGTTTTGGCTACTACAGCCTCTCGAGCATTATCATCGGGCAGCTGCACAGCGAGTCACTTGGGGTGGTTGCCCTGCTGGCCAACATCATGCGCGAGATTTTCACCCTTTTGCTGGCCCCTGCCCTGGCCGTTTATTTCGGAAAACTGGCCCCTGTAAGTGCCGGGGGTGCAACCAGCATGGATACTACCCTGCCGATAATAACCGCCGCTTCTGGAAAGGAATTCGCAATAGTGGCCTTGTTCCACGGTATGGTGCTGACAATCGTGGTGCCCCTGCTGGTGACCTTTATCATTTCCTTCGCCTGAAAAGGTCTCAGGTTTCAGGTCTCAGGTCATTTAGACAGATTATGCATTCTGCACCCAACGGTAACTCCAAGCCTTTGAATATCCGGATTAATTTTCTCTTTCTCCTGGGGAATTCTTTGGTGAAGCTGCTTCTTTACCATGACATAAAAGTACCAATTTAAGAAGTACTTTTAGTCAAACTTCTTAGGGGCGGGCAACACTTTTTTTTATATTTTTAGGCAAAATATCAAACTCTCCATTCTATGAAAAAGATCCTGTTAGTACTGATCATTTTTATTTTGGGGCATGCAGCAAAAGGGGCCGAAGCAGAGGGGCGCATCGTGTTTTACCGCGAGGCCGATTACCAGGGGGCTGCTCTTGGTTTCCGGATATATGTCAACAGCCAGGTGCTGACCTGGATGCACAACAACTCCTACTTCAGCTATTCCTGCCCGGCGGGCGACTATTACCTTACGGCCGACCGTGGCCGTCAGTCACTGACCCTGCAGGTAGAGGCCGGCCAGACTTACTATGTTCGCCTGGGATTTCGCACGGGCTTTTGGAAGTCGTACAGCGAACTGATCCTGGTGGATGAGCGCTCAGCCCTTCCAGCACTGACTTACGGGGACATGCGTGAGCTGGACGGCACCCCCCTTCAGCGGCCGCGTTTTCGCCTGGGGGCGGGGCTTCTCACGGGGGCTGGCTTCAGCAGCCATGCCATGTTTTTGATGGATAACCATAAGGAGTCCTCCCTGAGCTTTGGCGGGGGTATGGGTGCTGGGGTACGCCTGGGGTGCGAGCTGGGGCAGCACTTCGACCTGATGCTTGCTTTACATCACCAGTGGAGCACGCTGATCCCCGGCATGCACAACGGCTCGGCCTCCTTTTACCGTGGCAGGCTGTCGCTGACCCCTTCGGGCATCATCCCCCTGCAGGGGGGCGACCACATGCGCCTGAAGCTGGGGGCAGGACCCGACTACTATCCGGGGGGAGGCCTCACGGTAAAGGCCTCGGCAATACCCGGGGGAACCAACTGGGGATGGGAATACCTCAGCGCCTGGGGTTACCATATGAGCATGATATGGGAGATGAACCCCTCCAGGCGATGGACCATGGACTTTGGACTGCGCTACAACGAGGTCAGGCACAAGGCCCGTGAGGAGGTATACCGCAGGCTCAGCTCCAGCCTCACAAACCCCAGCGGATCTGGTATCGATATGAGCGTAGGGTTTTATATTAACTTCTAAGGGGTATGAACCTGCGCAAGGTACTTATCATCCTTTTGATCCCCCTGCTTGCCGAGCTAATGGTTGCCTGCTGTGACTGCGAAGAGCCGTACAGCAACTTTTACAGCCATGTTTTGCTGAACATCAGCAACCTGGATTATTCGGGGGCACAGCTTGTTATTTCCTCCGATGGCAGAGTGCCTGCCGCCGCCTATGGCATCCGGTTGCAAATAGCCCGGCAGCAGAACGATCAGCCTCTTGCAATGCTATCCTCACCGGTTTTTATCTCCAGGGCCCATGCAATATCCTGTGATTGCCCGCCCCCGCTGGAGATCCTTCCCCTGGACAGCATCACCGATATCCGAATTATCACCCTGGAGGATTTTGATGATGCCTACCCTGCAATGAGCGATGTGAGTGATCTTTTCCGGGTTTTTCAGCATTTTAATTACCTGATACTGGATCAATTTCTTGAACAAACTACATGGACACTCTATTATGACCAGGATTACCTGCTGGAGCTCAACTGCCTTTTGATGCAGCCACCCACCCGCAAAGGGCATCACCGTTTCAGGGTACAGCTTTTGCTCTCCGATGGAAGGATACTGGAGCAGGAAACCAACGTTGAGCTACTGCCATGAAAAGGCTTGTCTGCATCAGCCTGCTGTTGCTGGCAACGGCCATTTACTGCCCCGGTCAGAATCCTACTCCCTACGCATCAGTCTGGCAACTGCGGCCTTCAGTGGGCTACAATATTGCAGGAAATCTTTTCATTGGTCAGGAAACCGATCCACTGCTTCAGTTCCACCACAATGCCCTTTACTGGCAGCTGATCTCAGCAAGCTGGTTTTTCAGTCAGCGATGGGGAATTGACCTTATCTACCAGGGCATGCACTCGCCCCAAATCAGGGGCCGCGACCAGAAATTCAGGGACATGATCACCGGGTTGCACCAGGACCGCTACTTTGTAACACCTGCAACAGGGGCCTTCTTTGAGGAGGTGGGCCTTATCAGCGGTTCTTTCGAAAGAGGTACCCTGGGGATTATATACCGCATTGAGCACAACAGCCTACTTTTATACCCCAGGCTTTCCCTGGGGGTTACCTCCTTTTATACCGACTGGGGAAACGCCTATCTGAAAGAAAAAAATACCAACCGGGTTCACTATCTTAGTTATAGCCCCGGGAGCATCCCAAACGACTTCCTGACCCTGGGAGTGTCAGCCCTGGCAGGGGTCAGGCTTAGCCCCAACTGGTTGTTTCATCTGGATCTTGCCACATATTGGTATCGTGCCCGGTTAGGGTACGAAAAATCACTCACTGACTTGTTTACCCTGGAAAAGTCAACCGAAACAATCGCTTACCGCAAAAACATGATCAACCTAAGCCTGGGAACCGGATTGATCATCGTGCTGAAAAACAAGAAGGATCAGAGCTCCGCTACAAAGGCTCCCTGAGTGCCTACATCCCAGAAGGGCTGCTGCAATGAATCACATAACTGCTGCCAATTTTCAAGATAATAGCGGCTGGCCGTGGCAGCGAATACCACCATACGCGGCTGCAGGTGGCGGATCAATACTCGCAGGTCAGTTCCGGGATTTCGGTTGATGATCAGGTAATCAACCGGCATATTTGCCTGAAGTCCTTCGGGCAAGGAAAAACTTTTGTCAGGAATACAAATCAGGGTTTTTTCAAAGCAGATGAACGGGCCCTTCCGTGAAAGCCATGGCTGGTGATAAGCATGCTGCTGCTGAAGCACCAGAGTATCATTCATTTCCTTAATGCCACACATAACCCTGTTGCCGGAAATATGAAGATCAACAGTCCGTTGCCCGGCAAGCAAGGCTGAATCACACAGCATGATAAGCTGCCGGCCCATTATCAGGTCAACCCCCAGGGCATGGCTGGTATGGTATACCACCATTTTTCGGCTTTGCTGAATCTGAATGTTGCGAATGGCAAAGGTTGTGGCTAGTACCAAAGCCAGGCCCAGTGCAGGCAGCAAAAATTGCCGCCTTTGATGAACAAGCCACAGGGTGAATCCCAGCAACATTCCGTAAAACAGCAATACCTGCCCGGCATGAACATACCAGCCACTGCTGACCGCATGGGGAAGTGCCTCTACGAAAACCACCAGCTGATGCATCAGGAAAAGCAAAAACTGAAGGATCTTTCCGGCAACAACATTTAATACCGGCAATCCCGCCAGCATCAGGGTTGCCAATGAAGAAAGGATCACTCCCCCTGCAAGAGGTATTACCCCGATGTTTGTCAACAGGAAATAATTTGGAAATTGATGGAAATAGAAAAGCACCAGGGGAAGGGTAGCCAGCTGGGCTGCCATAGAAACCGCCGCAATGTCCCATGCTTTTTGCATCAGTTGGTTATTGAAAAACAACTGCCGGCTGATCCAGGGTTGCCAGCTTACGATTCCGATGATTGCCATGTAGGATAGCTGGAATCCAATCCGTGTGATCACAAAGGGATCCACAATAATCAGAACCAGGGCCGAACCGGCAAGGGTATTGTAAATATTGGTTTGCCTGCGCAGGCAGTTTCCAAAAGCAATGATGGAAAACATAAGCGATGCCCGCATCACAGGAGGTGCCAGGCCGGTCATTGCAGCGAATGTCCAGATCAGGAAAATGATCAGCAGTGTTTGCAGAAACCTTCCAAAGGGAAATTTTTTGGTAAATGCCAGGCAAAACTGCAGTATTAAAAACAAAATTCCCACGTGCAGACCTGAAACACACAAAACATGCATGGCCCCTGCACCGGCAAACCGGCGCTGGAGTTCATCATCCAGGTGATCGCGTTTACCCAGGAAAAGGGCAGCAGCCAGGGCATACTCCCTTGAAGGAAGACGGGCATTAAAGATATCAAGAGCTTTGCCCTGCAGGCCCAGGGCCTGCTTCTTCAACCAGCTGCCACGATTTTCGCCAGTATGAATCCATTGATCACCGCGGAGGTAGGATTGATGAAAAATGTTATGACTGGCCATAAAGCGGCGGTAATCGAACTGCCCGGGGTTTAAGGGCCCGGCCAGGGACTGGTATTGGTTTTCGATCAGTAATATGTCGCCATACCTCAAAATGCCCGATAGCGAATCCTTCTGCAGGTAAATCAGCATCTTCCCCAGGGCTGGCTTAATCGGGTTGCCTTTGTTGCAGAAAAAACCCTCAACCCTGACGTTCAATTGAAAGCTGTTTTGCTTTTCTGCAGCGGGCTGAATCAGCCTTACCAAAAGGTATCCTTCCTCACCTGATACATTACTGAAATGATCTGTCTTGCCAAGCTGATGAAAATGCTGTGCACGATGATAGCCCGCTATAAAAAACAGCAAGGTTAACAAAAGTCCGATTATCCACCGGTAGCTGAAGCTGGAAACCAACCACCCCCTGATGAGGCTCCAGATCACAAATGTCAGCAGGTAAACCACCCAAAACAATTCCTGAGGAAATATCCTGCCATAGACCAGCCAGGCGGTGATTCCCAGTATCAGCGGCACGGTAACGCGCAACAGGGGGATTTGCCCTAAGGTATTCATTTTAAGACTAAAGATAATCTTTTTTAGACCCTGCTGCTGAAAAAGAAGAAGGATCATAAAAATATTTTTTCACCCCAACACTTCAGGAATTGCTCCATTGACCCACCTTTAGCGCACCACCAAAAAGCTAATTTTGCTGTACCTGGCCCACACCAAATTCGCAGTAAACTCGCATTTAATTCGTACCAAATTCGGAGTAAATTCGCGAATTCGCGAATTTGATGCGAGTTTAGTCCGAATTTAGTGCGAGTTTACTGCGAATTTAATACGGAGAGGGTAAAGCCCGGGTAGCAGGTTTATGGCGCCAGATGTCCGTTGCTGGACAGGAATTGCGGCCTGCGGGTAATAAAGCGGGGTTGCAGCTTATGAGATTTATTTTTCCCCGGCCCAGAAGCCAATTGCCTTCTCAATGGGTTCATTTAATGGGATGAAGCCAGCATCAGGCTTCATAAAGAAAACCATAAAGGTCGTGGAGTTGAAAGGTTTTTGCGCAGAATTGTACGGAACCGTACAATTAGGGTTCGAAAACGGACAGTTTTTTCAAAATATTTGCATCTATTTTAACTCTGCTGACAGCTGCTCGTATTTTCATCTAACTGATTATCAAAATCTTAAACTTTGTGGCACACATTTAGTGTACTACTTGGGTAGAACACTAATAAACTCAAAAAAAGTAACCAAGGAACCTAAAAAAATAAAGCCATGAAAAATTCAATGATGATCGCCGCCACCGCCCTGATGCTCCTGATTACAGCCAATTTTGCAACAGCCGGCACAAAAAATCTTATCCTGAAATCAGCCAAGGGAGAACTCCTGACAATGCCTGTACTTGAGGAAAAAGAATGTGAAGATTGCCTGCCTTTTGACTTGTCAGTCATATTCCATGAAGTTCAGATGGATGCTCTCAGCACCCAGGTTGATCTTAGGGGAATGATAAAACCCGAAGCCGAAGCAGCCGACCAGATACCCACTGCTGCCGACCGCCACTCGCCGGATGCACAACTTGACCTTACCAGCATGATAAAGCAGGAAGCCGATGCTGACGATCTGCCTGACTGGTTTCAGAAATAACCCCTCTGCACGGAAACAAAAAAGGCTGTCTCTGAAAAAGGCAGCCTTTTTTAATGTTCATAAATTTTACTTTTAACCTTTAACCCCAATAACCTAATAACCTAATAACCCAATAACCCAATAACCAAATAACCCAATAACCCAATAACCATCACCAGTTTACCATATCGGGGAACATTACATACCGGCTGATGATGCTGACCCCTTGGTAATAGAAGCTGATGATCTCACCGGGCTGGAATCCTTTGATTGCCATTTGCATGGCTCCTTCCTGGCAGAGCCCCACCCCGTGGCCGTAGCCCCTTCCCTGCAGGTGAAACTGTTTGTTGTGGTGAGAGATAGAAAAGAATGTGCTTCGAAGATTGAAGCGGCTGCGGATATGGCGAAGATGCACCTGGCCTTTATCATCGAGAAAATGCAGCCGGCTATCCTGGCGGAAGGTATAGGGCCTGGCCGCTGAGCCCACAAGGGGGCGGAAGCTGAATCCCGATTCCAGGAACCCCAGGAATTCCTCCTCCGGTATGCTTACCTGCCAGAGTGAACCGGGTTGCTGGCTGCACCAGGGGTCGATTACCGAGCGAAGGTATGGCAGGGCCTGTGGCCAGAGATCCCCGGAGTTTACCGTCTGCCCCCCGCAGTTTGCATGGTATACCGATTCGATCAACTGATTGTTCTGATCAACCACAACATCTCCCCTGCTTAACATCACCGCCTGAATGATATCGGGGTTGATGGTCTTGCCGTGATATGCCTGGCAATGTACCTGATCGCACAGCTGGAAGCTCTCCCCGGCATGCCTGCCAAGGTTGCGCAAGGCGTAGGTACGGGCAATGGTGGCCTGCACCTGGTAAAATGCCTCATGCCTGCCCCAGCCCGATTCGGACTGCACCACCCCGGCAATATATTTCTCGGGGGCAACACGGTTGATCAGCAACAGTTCCTGCTCCCGGGCAGCGATCACAAGATCATCATCATAACTCCTGCCCAACTGTGGGATGCCCGAGGGGTACAAACCCAGGGAGTTCTCGAATTTTCTGCCCAGCAGAAATACAGGTGCCTGCAACAGCCTCTCGGCTTCACCATAAACCAGTCGCAGCTGCTGGCCGGCTGCCTGCACCTCCAGCCGCTGCCCCACAACCAGTTCCATGATCCTTTGGCCACCTGAATCATACAGAGTATAGGCCCCTTCAAGGGGCTGGACCTCGAGCGAAAGGATCATTTGCCCGCCATAGATCCGCACATCCACTGACTCGGGCATTGCAGGTTGGCTGATGACAGGCTGACAGCACAGCAGGGTGAGCAACAGCAGGCCGATCTTCTTCAGTTGCTCAGCCATGGGGCTCAACCAATTTATAGATAATATCTGCGGCCTTGCGGCTGGCTCCACTTCCACCCAGCTTAAGACGCAGAGCCCTGTAATCCTCCTTCATGGCGTCACGGTATGCCTCGTCATGCAACAGCCGGTCCAGCTCATGGGTAAGGACCTGTTCATTGAAATTCTTCTGGATCAACTCTCGGACCACCTCTCTGTCCATCACCAGGTTCACCAGGGATATATACTTCACATTCACCAGCCACCTGGCCAGCTGATAGGATATGGTGGAGGCCCTGTAACAGACTGCCTGCGGCACATCGAAAAGGGCTGCTTCAAGGGTAGCGGTTCCCGAAGCCACAAGTGCTGCCCGGGCATGCATCAGCAAGGTATAGGTCTGGTCGAAAACGATTGAAACATTCTCCAGGTGGGCAAAAGGGCCATAGAAATCGCTTCCCAGCCCCTTTAGGCCGGCAACTACGAATTGCACCCCGGGGAATTTTGGAGCCAGCGACAGCATCACACCCAACATCCTGGATACCTCCTGCCGGCGGCTGCCCGGCAAAAGGGCTACCAAAGGACGATCGTCAAGCTGATTGCTTTGCAGGAAATCCTGATGCTGCAAACCAGGAGAATCCTCTTCCAGGGCATCCAGCAAGGGGTGGCCCGGAAATTCTACCGAAAAATTCAACTTGTTATAAAAATCCTGTTCAAAAGGCAATATCACCAGCATTTTATCCACATCGCGGCGTATGCGGCGTATTCTTGACTGCTTCCAGGCCCAGATTTGTGGGGAGATATAATACACAACACGTATTCCCTGGCTTCGGGCAAAGCGGGCCATGCGCAGGTTAAAGCCCGGGTAGTCGATCAGTACGAGTACATCGGGAGAAAACTCCATCATATCCTTTCTGCAAAGCTTAAGATTGGCCATGATGGTTGACAGGTTCATTATCACCTCCCAGAAGCCCATGAAGGCCAGCTCATCAATATGCTTAACCAGGCTGCCTCCGGCGGCTGCCATTCGGTCGCCCCCCCAGCAGCGAAACTCAGCTGAAGGGTCAAGCGCCCTTAGCTGCTTCATCAGGTTGGAGGCATGAAGATCGCCCGACACTTCCCCGGCTATTATGTAGTATTTCATGGGTGGCAACTATTGGAACTACAGGTACAGCAAAAAGAAGATGGCTGCCAGAATGAAGGTCACCAGCAGTATTCCCCTTCCGGTGCGGTCGTATCGGAGGTTGACCATATAATAGCGAAAGGTGAACAAGTTGGAGAAGATGGCAACCAGCATATGCGTTGAGGGCTTTATCACGTAGTGACCCGGGGCGATTGTTCCCCACTGGCGCAGCACCAGCAGCACCAGCCCGTAAACCACAAGCGGCAGTATGATGCCCATGGCGATACCCAGGGCCCAGGAGTCGGTTTTTAGCTTGTTAAACAGCTTAGCCATATCAGATGTTGAATTTCCAGGATTGCATTTCGGGGATGATAGCATGTGCCGTAAAATCGAACTGAATGGGCACCACCGAGATGTAGTTGTTTTCAAGGGCCCACTCATCGGTTTCGCGGCTATTCTCATGCAACTTGAAACGGCCAGTGAGCCAGTAGTAGTCCTTGCCGCGGGGATCGTGGCGGTGGTCAAACTCCTCCTCCCAGTTGGCCCTGGCCTGGCGGCATACCTTGATGCCTTTTATGCGGGATGTTTCCACAGCGGGTATGTTCACATTCAGGCAGATGCCCTTTGGCAGGCCATTTTTCAAAACCGTTCGGGCAATCTCCTGCACATAATTTTTGGCATACAGGAAGTTGGCGTCGAAGTGGTAGTCGAGCAGGGAGAAACCGATAGATGGAATGCCTTCCATGGCCCCTTCGATAGCGGCCGACATGGTGCCGCTGTAGATGACGTTGATAGAAGAGTTGGAGCCGTGGTTGATGCCCGATACCAAAAGGTCGGGCTTTCGGTGCAACACCTTGTTGACGGCCAGCTTCACGCAGTCAACCGGGGTGCCGCTGCAGCTGTACTCCTCATGACTGCCATCCACTGTAATCTTCTCCAGGCGCAGGGGGCTGGCAATTGTCACGGCATGGCCCATGCCGCTTTGTGGCCTGTCGGGGGCCACCACCACAACATCACCGAGCTCCAGCATAAAATGTACCAGATGGCGTATGCCAGGGGCCATTACTCCATCGTCGTTGGTTACTAGTATTACAGGTTTATTCATATATATTATCTCCTATGCAAAGCTACCAAGAATCACTGGAAATTCAACAGGTTTTTCACAAGTTGCCTGATTCAACATGGGTGATGCCCCCCGATACGATGAACTTCATCACTTCGGTAGCCGGAGCATCGATGGGTTCCACATTTGCCGCCGGCACAATGAAAAGGTTTCCCGAAAAGTTGTAGGAATGGGGCAGGTACACGGCCACCATTCCCGGGCCAATGCCTATTGCTCCCAGCTCCTGCTCGGTGATGAAGCCCAGCTTGCGGATTCCGCTCTCGCGGTTCATCAGCACCATTACCGGCTGGTTGAACTTGCGCTTTTGGCCTACAAAGGCCGACATCAGGTCTTTCAGGGCCGAATGCAGTATGCGGAACAGGGGGATGCGGTCAAGCACCTTGTTGAAGTAGCGCGACAAAGGGGTACGTATCAGCAGAGAGCCTATGAAGCCAACCAGGGTGATCGACAACAGCACGATCAGTAGGCCCAGCCCCGGGATGCGAAGGGGGATCAGCCCGTCGATCAGTATGAACAGCCGGGCAATCACGTAAAAAGTGATGCTGATGGGCGCAATGTACAGAAGCCCCTGAAGGAAATAGGTGATGATACGGCGCGAAAATCTGGTATTCATCGGGTTTTATTTTTCTTTAGGCAAAAGTACGGAAGATTTTGTTATTGGTTATTGGTTATTGATTATTGGGTTGGGTATTGGTGAACGGGTTCATGTGGTTAATGAGGTTTATGGGTGACCTGCCTTTTTAATTTTTTTTAACGACAGCCAAAATGGCAGGATTCCAGCTGTGGTCTGCTTTTTGACTACCTTTGCATTTGAAAAAAAAGATGTTTTCAATACGAAGACGCAAAAGTTCCACAATTAAACAAAACAATTTTAAAGACATATCATGGGCATATTTCTGATTTTCGGTTTTTTCATGTTATTGAGCTGGCTGGTATCCAACCAGTTGCAGTCAAGGTTCAACAAATATTCGCGCATGGGGCTTCGTTCGGGGATGACCGGTCGCGATATTGCCGAAAAGATGCTTCGCGACAGTGGTGTTGACGGGGTACGGGTGATCTCCACCCCGGGGCGTCTGACCGACCATTACAACCCGATGGACCGCACCGTGAACCTTAGCCCGGGTGTTTACAATGGCAACAGCATTGCGGCAGCGGCCGTGGCAGCCCACGAGGTGGGTCATGCCGTGCAGCATGCCCGCGCTTATGCTTTTCTCAAAATGCGCTCGGTGCTGGTGCCGGTGATCAGTGTCAGCTCGCGCTACATGCAATGGGTACTGCTGGCAGGGATTCTCACCGTGGAGACCTTCCCGGGCATCCTGCTGGCAGGAATTGCCATGTTTGCCCTGACCACGCTGTTCAGCTTCATCACCCTGCCCGTTGAATTTGATGCCACCCGCCGCGGACTGGCATGGCTGAGCGATGCAGGCATCGTGGCAGGCTCGGACTACGGCAATGCCAAGGATGCCCTGAAATGGGCCGCCTTAACATACGTGGTTGCTGCCCTTGCTTCACTGGCTACGCTGATGTATTACATTATGATTTTTATGGGAAGAAGGAATTGATGTGATAATGTGATAATATAAAAATTTAAAGGCCATCCCTTAATGGGGTGGCTTTTTTTATACAGATAAACACCAGACCTTCAAAACTCAAAATGAATTTCTGTAGATCATCAGTGGACATCTCCTCTTCATCAGGTTCTTCAGTGGAGGAAGGATGAAATCATTCTTGATTCCTATTTCCCAACCATCTCTCTCAGCTCCCTATACACCCTCTCTACGGGCAGACCCACCACATTTGCCCAGGAGCCTTCAATGCGGCTGATTCCAACATAACCTATCCACTCCTGTATTCCGTAAGCCCCGGCTTTATCGAAGGGTTTATAGTTGCGGATATAGTAATTGATCTCTTCGGATGAGAGTTCACGAAACTGCACCCTGGTGGTTTCATAGAAAAGGCGCACTGCATCCAGTTTGCGGATGCACACGCCGGTTAGCACCTGGTGCCACTTTCCCGAGAGGGCCGAAAGCATGCTGAAGGCTTCGGCTTCGCTAACTGCCTTGTTGAGAATCCCCCCCTGGCTGACCACAATTGTGTCGGCGGTAATCACCACTACCCGGGGGTCCTTGAGCTCGGGGAGGAAGGCTTCGGATTTTTCCAGGCATAGTTGGAGCACCACCTCGTGTGGGGGCAGCTCTTCGGGGAAATGCTCAGGGATGGAACGGTGCATTACCCGGAAAGGGATATCGGCCGCCTGCAGCAACTCCCTTCGGCGGGGCGATTGCGAGCCCAGGATGATGTCAAAATACTTGAGCCTCTCCAAAAAAGTCATCATGATTTTACAGGTAAATGCTCAGCAGCAGCATCGACAGTATGCCGGTAAGCATGATGAACTTGAGCATGTTTTGCATCTTTTTGAATTCCTCCTGTGAGGAAGCCCTGAAACCCTGGAACAGCAGGCCCAGCACTGGCACCTGCACCAGCAGCAGCAGATATCCCAGCAACAGCTGAAATCCTTCGCGGAACAGTATCAGCTGCCCGTAGCCAATGAGCAAAAACATCAGGGCAATCATCCCCAGCAGCAATCTGCGGGTAGCGGGGATGCCCAGCACCACGGGTATAGTGCGACAGCCTGCTTTGGCATCTCCACGGATATCTTCGGCATCTTTAATGATCTCACGAACCAGAGTGGTAAAAAAGGCAAAAAAGGCATACACACGGGCAAAGATGGTCAGCTGGGGTATCAGCTGGTTGAGTGCCAGCTCCGGTAGCATGGAGCGGTACTCCACTATCCATACCAGCAGAATCACGAAGGCCGACAGAAAGGCCACCAGCAGGTTGCCCACCAGGAACCTGCGTTTGTAGCGGAGGCTGTAGAGCCACAATAAAGCGGGTATGGCCACAAACACCAATGCCAGGGGCCAGTAGCCAATACGCCATGCCAGGATAAAGCCCAGGATGGTACCGGCAAAACTCAGCAGGGTATGAGCCAGTATGGCCTTGCGCCGGCTGATGGCTTTGCCCAGGATAATGCGCTGTGGCTTGTTGATGCGATCGATGCGCAGGTCAAAGTAATCGTTAATGGCATAGGCTGCCGCGCTAATCAGCAGGGTGGCCAGCACCAGCAGCAGGAACCCGGGGTGACCCAGCCGGGGTTCAATGCCCCGCGACTGCATAGCAGGCAGTATCACTGCATATCGGAAAAGTATCTGTGCCAGGGCCATGATCAGCAGGTTGGACCACCTGAACAGACGCAGATAAGAAGCGGGAGAAGCCATAGCGTGGTTATTGGGTTATATTGGGTTATTGGGTTATTGGGTTATTGGGTTATTGGGTTATTGGGTTATTGGGTCCTAAAAACCTAATAACCCAACAACCCAAAACGTTACCAGTGGAATCCATCATCGTTGAACCAGGTGCCCTGGACTTTCATCACCTGCTCGATCACATCGCGCACACAACCCTCCCCTCCCCTGCAGGATGAGATGTACCTTGACACGGTCTTGATTTCCTCGGCAGCATCGGAAGGGCAAACAGGTACCCCTACAAGGGTCATGGGTTTATAGTCAGGTATATCGTCGCCCATATACAGTATGTTCTGGGGATCGATGCCAGTTTGCTGCAGGAATTGCTGGAACACCTCCAGCTTGTTACCCACACCCAGGTATATATCTTCAACACCCAGCCCAGCAAAGCGCAGATGTACCGACTGGGAATTCCCCCCCGTGATGATCACTATGCGATACCCTTTGCGCACAGCCAGCTGGATGGCGTAACCGTCTTTCACGTTCATGCTGCGCAGCATGTCGCCATCAGGCATCAGCAGCACGTTGCCCGTGGTCATCACCCCATCTACATCAAAAACAAAAGTGCGAACCGAGCTTAATAATTGTTTGTAACTGGTCATCAGGATGAATGGTTGCTTTCCGGCCTGTGCCGGCTGATAATACTTTTGCTGATAAAATTATACAATTTCCTGTGATCTTCCAATGGCATCAGCAGGCTATTGTGCGCCTTCAGTGTATTCTGATCCTGGCGAATGGCCGGGCCTGTCTGCACCCGTGATGGAGATTCCAACATGGCCTTGCGGGCTGTTTCGCCAATCAGTGGCCTCAGCATCTCGAAAGGCAGCCGGTGGTGGTTCATCAAATCTTCTGCCAGGGTGTACATGTGGTTGGTAAAATTGCAGGCAAATACGGCAGCTGCATGCAGCACCCGGCGCTGATCGGAGCCCGTGCGGTAAACATGTTGGCTAAGACGACGGGCAAAGTCTTCAAGCATCTGAAAGTCGTGGTCACGGGCGGCTTCCAGACACAAAGGTACCTGCTGAAAGTCGACATCCAGATTTTTGGACAGGGTTTGCAGGGGATACAACACCCCCGAACGGTTGCAGCTTTCCAAGGCCTGCATGGGGGTACTGCCCGAGGTATGCACCAGGAAGGCATCCTTAAAGGGAAAAGCCTGGGCGGCCTTCTCAATGCCATCGTCAGATATTGCCAGCACGTAAAGATCAGCACCGGCAGCCAGGTCATCCCAGCTGCTGGAACAATCACAACCCAGCAGCTCAGCCAGCTGCTGTGCTTTTTGGGGAGAGCGGCCATAAATCTGCAGCAGTTGCATGCCGCTGCCCCGGATGGCTTTGCCCAGCTGGGTGGCTACATTGCCGGTTCCCAGGAGCACTATTTTCTGTATGTTGGCCCGCATGACATAATAAAAGTTATTATACTACGGTATCCTTCCTGCGCCAGCGAGCCACCACACCCATCAGCAGCCCCGCAAGGATCACCATACAGCTGATCCACAGCAAGTTGATCCAGGGAAAGATTACCGTTTTGATGATGATAAAATCCGGACGGTGCTCATAGGCTTCCACCACGATGGTATAAGGCTTATCGCTTACCCTGCTGAACCTGAACTTCAGGTCAAGCTCCTCCAACAGGGCATCCTGAAAACCGGCATGACCATCATGGACCAAAAAAGCAGGTCTTGCCTGATACTTCTCCCCGAAATGGGTGATCACCTCAAGATCAGCCAAAATATGGATGTGGTCGGGATCGGTGGTTGAACTGCCGGGGGCCGGGCGGATGGACTTCAACACCACCTGGTTGTTTTTCAGGGGCAGGGTATCGTTGATGGCCATTTCCATAGGCTGTATCAGGGCAAACTCATCCTGCGGACCGTTATGGTTCAGGTCGGCAAACGAGACGTAGGTGAAGATGTCGCGTGCCGGCTGCACCCTTGCATAGGGTTCATATACATTTCCCATGCGGTCGTTGAGCAAAACCGAAGGGAAGGAAGAAAAGCTTTTGTAATATTCGCCATCAGCATTCTTCTTCAGGAAGTCGATCTGGAAGGTTCGGCGGGCACCCTCGGATCGGAAACCCTTGTAGGTGACAAAAAACTCCCCCATTGGAAGGATGTCGTCCTTTATCAGCAGCAGGTTCTCATTATCCGGAAAGGCATTACCCAGGGAAAAACCTGAAGTGTTGCGCGAGATAGTGTCTTTCTTCGAGAAGGTAAGCAGCACTGCCAGCAGAAAAAGGGCCATACCCAGGTGGGTGATGACAGCCGCATCAGATGCAAACTGTCTACGGAACCGCAGCAGCAGGTCGAGCGATGAGAACAGGGCAAACAGTGAGGCAAACAGCATCAGGCGGTGACCAACACCGCTGGTCTGATAAAAAACGATGATCAAGCCTGTTGCCACAGTTGCCAGCAGCAGGGAGAACAGCAGGGAGTTAAGAAACTGCTGGGACTTATTTTTACCCCACCTGATAAAGTGGGTGATGGCAATCAGCAGGCCCACCACCACGGCAAAGGGCAGTTGCCAGTTGTTGTAATGCTCCACCACGTCCAATGGGGGAGCCAGGCTGCTGCCAAACACTGCGTTGATCACCGGGATAGAGGTGGTAAAGATGATCTGGAAAGCCGAAAGCACCAGTATCAAGGCTCCCACAAACAGCCAGAACTCGCGGGTAAAGGGCTCTTCGCTGTCTTTTGCCGGCAGGCGGGTAAAATGCACCCCCAGAAGGCCAAAGCCCGCAACAAGCAAGGTGAAGATGTAGATGAGAATCTGCCTTGCCATGCCGTCGTTGCCGAAGGAGTGCACCGAGGTATCGGAAAGCACCCCGCTGCGGGTGAGGAAGGTGGCATAAACTACCAGCACAAAGGAAAGTATGGCAAAAAGAAATACCGGGAACAATGTGTTTTTCTTTTTACGTGCAATGAGCATCAGGTGCAGGGTTGCCACCAGGGTAAGCCATGGCACAAGAGATGCATTCTCAATTGGGTCCCATGCCCAGAACCCTCCGAAGGTGAGCGACTCGTAGGCCCAAACACCTCCCAGCAATATGCCTGCTCCCAGAAAGAAGATAGCCATGATGGTCCATGGCAGGGCAGGCCCTATCCAGCGGATGTAATCCCTGGCCCATAAGGCCGACAGTGCATAGCTGAAGGGTATTAATGCGGCGGCATAACCTATGAACAGCACGGGAGGATGCGAAAGCATCCAGAAGTTGCGAAGCAGGGGATTCAGCCCGTTGCCATCGGCGATGAAAGCCAGGTAGTTGGGATCATGGAAAAAATGATTGTCCAGGTTGGCTTCTGCCTGCCGCAACAGCAAAAAGGGATCCATACCGATCTGGAAGCTGCCCAGCTTCCAGCCCAGCATCATACTGACCATGAAAAACTGTGATACAGAAAAAAAAGTCATCACCCTGGGTTCCCAATGGCCGGCATAACGGATGATCAAAAGGCCAAACACCGCCTGGCAAAGGGTCCAGAACAACAGGCTGCCCTCCTGCCCTGCCCAGAAAGCGGCAATTCGGTAACCGAGGCCCAGATCGTTCTCAACGTGCTTCCAGACGTATTGATACTCGTAAAAACGGTTCAGAATGATGTAAAACAGGAACATGCTGGCTGCAATTACCATCAGGCTGTGCAGGGCAAAGATCCGGCGACCCCACTGCTGCCAGCGGACCGACTCAGAAGGGCTGCTGCCAACGGCCTGAAAATAGGCAAAGGCAGCAAGTAAAGAACTTGCCAGTGCAACAAAAAGGGCAAACCGCCCTGCATAACCCGCGAAAAGATGCTCCCCAATGTATTGAATCTCCATATTGTCTGCAGTTAATGTTTAGATGCCAAAAAAATGGCCAGTTACAGCAAACCTACGGATTTTTTTTATTTCTGCTCCTTTGCAAATGCTAAAAGAACCAGAAAAACGCTCCTATGCGATGTTATGCCCTATATGGCGGCTTAATGGTTTTTGTAACCAAAGACCAGATTCATACCCAGCTGCAAGTTGCCAGCCTGTGTGCTGTGAGGCTGCAGCATGCCCGGGATATTATCGGTGGCAATATATAACTGCAGCGGCCTGATATTCATATGCATTGCTGCCCCTATATTGCGATAATAACCCGGCTGGACCGAGTAGGAAAGGGCTACCGCACAAAAGGGGGCGGGTTTGTATTGGTAGGAAAAGGTATAGGAGGGTGCCGGGATCCCTCCCGATACCCTGCCTATGATGAGCCCTCCAATCTGATGCTCCGGGCTTATCCGGTAGCCCGAGGCAAGCAGCATGCGTGAATTTAGCTGGGAACGAAACCCCACAGTAGTCTCATGTATCCGGAAGATTGAATAGATGGTGTCGACAAGATTGGGAAAGGCATTTTTGTTATCAACTGTTCCAAAAACATTGAATTCTATACCTTCAAATGCAAAAGAGCCATTCATCCTGTGGTTTACCACATCTTTTTTCCAGTCGATATATCCCAGGTCCAGCAGGCTGGCAGCCAGGCTGAGCCGGGGCAGGGGCTTCCAGGTAAAACCCATATCCAGGCCAATGCCCATGTTGCTGGTATTGCGCAGGTAAGGCCCCAGGTTTTTCTTCCACAACGAATCTCCTGCCAGGGGCAATGAGGTACTCATATACATTTCGGCCTGCACCAGCAAATCGTATGTACCCGGCTGGGTGTACAAAGTAAGCCGGGGAGCATCAAACATCAGGCTGCTCAGGCCGTTGAGAGATTTGATCCGAAAGCCTGCCACAAATACCTGCTCCCACTGCCATGCCATACCCAGCGATAGCTCCCGGTAATGCTTTGCATTCAGCCGGGCACCCGACAACACGGCGGTATTGTTTTGTTGCATAAAGGGATCATTACCTCTTAGGGCAAGGGTAAACAAGTCTTTTGGATAAATGACGGTGCCTGTCAGGTGCTCGGTGGCAGATAAGGAGAAGAAGAAAGATCCGCTGCGCCAACCCATTGTCAGCCACTCCTGCTTCATTCCGGCCTGAAGCAGATTGCGCTGCCTGATGCTGTTCAGCAGGTTGTCTTCATTCCAGAAGAGTCTGCCCGAAGCATCTTTTTGCAATACCTCATCAAGGGAAAAACCATTATGAAAAAACCCCCCATATATCGAGGAAATACCAGGAATGCCTGCATAAAACCGGACTTCAGGAATCAATGCTGGGTTAAAATGGGTTGATTGCGGGATGCCATCCATCCAATAAATAGTACTGATCCCCTGCCCCGGGAGCTGGGCGGGAAGCAGCAGGGCCAGAAAAAATATTATGAAGCACAGTTTTTTCATAAAAAAGCTATAATGAAATGGTCCTGCCGGTTTTCAGCCGGGCCCCCAGGCTTATCTCAAGAGAATAATCCGAATAGAGCTTAACCATTTTGCTGCCATTGTCGGTGGTGCGCATCCAGGATGAAACTGCAATTCGGCGGGCTCGGAAAAGGTCTTCAATCTGACTGATGTCAAGGACCATCCTGGTATTCTTTCTGCCGGGGGCAATCACTCTGCCCTGATCGTCCAAAATGCCCGATTCAATGATATTCTGCTGCTCGGCAGCTGCAAAAAGCTCAACGAGCAAGCGATTGTTCTCATCCAGAAAATGAACCTGCAGGCTGGCTTCCAGGGGAAAACCATTATTTACATCCAGATTTAATTCAAGCCAATGGACCACATCCAGGGGATTTGAAAAGCTGAAATCAAGGGTATCGGCGAGGCTTACCCCCTTCAGCAGCCCGTGCATTGGAACAATTACTTCCAAATCCACAGAAAATCGGCTCTTGTCCAGGGCGAAATTTTGTCTTCTGTCATTTATAGGGTTGAACCTTGCCCCCAGATCATACCGTACCTGGTTGGGAAAAAGAGAAATCAGCTGGGGCAGGTTAGAATTTTCGCTATCCAGAGTCACCTGCGTAGGTACCGATTGCCCAATTTGGTTTACAGAAGGTGCCTGAATTCGGAAAGGAACAGGAAAGCCAGTCACCGGCAAACTGGTTTGCGGGCTAATGGCAACAAACTCCCCTATCAAAAGGTCAACGGGAAAACCAAAAGAGTTGTGCGTAGTCAGGCTGATCTGCGGCCTGGCAAACTCAATGGTCCCTTCAGGAAGTTTCGAAAAGAAGTTTAGTGGTATGTTTCCCTTACCAGCGTTAATGGTTTGTCTGCCCAGAAAACCAAAGATCTTTTCAAACTTCAGATCCTTCAATTTATAATCAAAGCTGATCTTGTATGATAAACTTTTAGGAGTATTTTTAAGCTCCAGGTTTATATCATAATTTACCAGAAGCCGGTTAATGCCTTTTTCGTCCGGGGATACAGCAAAGGTGAATCCAGCCAGCTCCAGGTCGACCTTTTGGCCCAGGCCCAATTCCAGTACAAGCGGATTGCCCTGGCTGTTGCGCGATCCGGGAAAAGTCATGGTCATGCTGAACCCTGCCCCTTCTGCTTGCAACTCAGGGGAATGGAAGTCAAACACAAAGGAGCCCTGTTTGAAAGTAATGGAGTCCAGACGCATGTCGTTGTTCACACTAAGGGGCAGCCCGTCGGTAAAACGCTGCCGGTGCTGCGTACTTTTTAGTTCAAAGTTTAGGTTGAAGTCTGTTTTAAATTCCGTGTCGGGAAAAACAAACAGGTCTTCCGCAAAGGGCGAAGACATCTGATCGCTGAACACCAAAACTACCATATTGTCGGGTTCAATGCTCACAGCATCATGGCCTACTTCTGCAATTATATCATTAATGGTAAGGGTGGAATGGGCAATTGGGACAACCAGCACCGGGCTGAATTCATAATCAGGAAGTTGATCTATTTCAAAGTAGCTGTAGTCGCAGGAGATGAAAAACAATGCCAGGGCAAGAAAGACCCTGTTAGAAAAACACGCTGCTAATCTGAAAGCCTTCACAGGACTGAATTAAGGGATGTTGGAATTGAAAGCGAAATTAGACCAGAAAAAAGAAAAATTTCCTCAGTAAATCACTTAATTCCGTCAAAATAACTGACTAAGAATAAGGAATTATACGAAAAAAACACCAAAAGAAAGACGACCAGCAGGAAGAAGATGGTGTGCATGACCTTTTTCCAGACCAAAAAAGTTAAAGCCTATAATTAGGGCTAAGACAGGCAAATTTTATGGGAATTTTTTTTTGGATTGATACAATTCATAATTTTGCAGGCCTGTTTTATTCCCTATGACCAGAAGAGTCCGAGTCTTTTCCATCGCCGTAAAATCCGGTATCCACGTGATGTTTCTGCGCCTGCTGAATTGCATTTTCCAGGGGCTACCCAAGGGTTTGAAAACGGCATTCTGGTTACTAAAGATCACCCTTCCGGTTTCTCTGGCAGTAAGCATACTAAACTACTGCGGGTTGATTGAATTGTTAACCCGTCACCTGACTCCGGCATTCCATCTTATCGGGCTTGGGGGGGAGGCTGCCCTACCCTTTGTAACGGGAATACTGCTGAACATCTATTCGGTGATCGCGGTGGTTTCGCAGCTAAACCTTGACATGAGGGAGATAACTATCATTGCAGTGATGAGCCTGATCTCCCATAACCTGATCCTTGAAACCACCATTCAGCGAAAGACCGGCTCCAGGGCCTGGCATATGGTGGTGCTTCGCATAGGGGCCTCCTTCGGAGCAGCAGCGCTGCTCAACCTGCTGCTACCCCAGATGAACCAGAAGCTGTCGCTGCTTTCGGCAACACATGAAGCTACCACCTTCATGGGCATGCTTGTTGCCTGGATGTCTTCCTCCCTGGAACTCATCCTGAAGATCTCCCTTCTGGTTTCCCTTTTGATGATCCTTCAGAAAATGCTGGAAGAATTCAGGCTGATACAACTGATTACTAGACCATTGAAACCCCTGCTGAAGCTCATGGGGCTTCCTCCGGCTACTTCTTTCCTTTGGGTTGTGGCCAACACCCTGGGATTGGCATATGGCTCAGCGGTGATGATGGAGGAGGTGAAACAGGGCCGCATTCACAAAAAGGAAGCCGACCTGCTCAACTACCACGTGGCCATATCACATTCTAACCTGGAAGATCTGCTGTTGTTCGCTGCAATTGGGGTTTCCATACCCTGGATGCTGTTCCCGCGAATTGTGATCGCAATACTGGTTGTATGGGGAAGAAAAATGTATGTTTAAAACCCCAGGAGCCGTATGCTGGTCCTTTAATTTACCACAGGAGATCACAAGATAAAAAAAGCACAAGTGATCTCAAATGGTCTGTGCAGTTTCTTCTGAATCTGTTCATCCTAAGGCTTTCTTCTTCTTACACCTGTGAAGATCTGAAGATTATTATCGTATTTTTACTGAAGCAGAAAGCTGCGTATTTTCTCCTGATTCCCAAGGATCAGATGTTCTAACCCGCCATCCTGAATGCGGATAATAATAAGACCATTATCAGCCGGTACCTGAAATGGAGGTAATATCCTGCCGCTATTGTCGGCCAGGATAAGATTTTGCTGCCCGGAGGTGATCATTGCAAACAACGGCCCCTGCCCCGATTCGAGAACCTTTACCCGGGGGGTAATCTTCATGGGAGGGGTTATACCCCAGAGTTCACTTCCATTGTGGTCAAAGGCCTTAACCAACTCCTCCCCTGCAAGCAAAAATACTGTTCTTTCATCTTCATCCTGATAAGCCGAAAAGCCAAATGGTTGATTCAGGGAATCGGTCAGCAGGTTGAAAGCCCCTCCGGCTGCCGGCAACCTGACAAGTTGCCCTGCATGGGTTACTGCCAGGAAGGCGTCGGCTGAAGCTACCGCATACAAGCTTGAAGACGGCAGCAGTCTGATCCCGGGGGAAGCAAGGCGTTCTGCCCCACGGCGATCAAAGAAGTAGGCCCTGCCGGTTGTATCCACCACGGCAATATAATCCCTGCCATTCATTCGCAAAAACTGCACCGGATGTGTTACCGGCTGCCGGGTAACGGGGCGCCCCCATCCCCTCACCTGGTGCCCGCTCACCATAAAGTTGTAGATCACCTTGTTTTCCCCCGGGATCATCACCCTGTAGTTTTTCTCCTGCTCATAGTCAAACAATGCAAGGCCTGCAGTTGCCGGTGAAGGCAACCGCAAGGGGTAGCCCTGAACATACTGCCCGTTGCGGTCGATCAGATGCAGGTAGTTGCGGGTGTTGAAGATGTATTGCAGCCGCCCGTTGCGAAAACGGTCCACCTGAAGGATGTCGGAGATCACTGCCCCCGACAGGGCTTTTTTCCAGAGTATCTTCCCCCGGGAATCAATCAGGTACAGGTTGCCAGCCTTGTCCTGCACGATGATCTCCTGTGAGCCGTCCAGATGATTGATCACCTTGAATGGGCTGGTGTGAAGCAAAGTGTCCAGACTAAGCTTCCAGAAAGAAGCCTCCTGTTCCAGGGCAGCATCCCCCGACAAAATCCCATTGGAGAACAGCAGTTGATGATTACCGGGAATAAACTGAAAAGTTAGCCTGCTGATTCCCTTGAGAGGACTGGAAAACCCCAATTCTCCCTGGGCAGCAACATTCAGGTAGTACATCATGTTGCTGGCCGGCTGAAGGAAATAAAAACCTGAATTAAAGTGATCATCCGCGCCAATTGGCCTGGCAGTTTGCAACAGGTAATCTTGCAAGGCCTCCGCCGTGCGGCTGCCAGCAATGACTGAATCTTTCAGGCAGAGATATTGTATGCCAGCAGGAAATACATCACGTGTAAGCTTGCTTAACATACTGCCTGTATCATCATGATAAATGTTCAATCCCTTCCAAAAGTCTTTTTCCAGGGGTTTAAGCAAGGGGAAAGATTCACCGGCCAGCTTTCCCGGGGAAATATTGCCGGAAACAGCGGCAAGAAAAATAACTTCAGGTTCAGAAGCATTGGCTGCCCGGGGAAGTTGCACCAGGGCCAGTTCATTTATCATGGGCAGTGGATACTGGTTCTCCATGACTGTTGCGGCAGCAGGCGGGCCGAGCTGCTGTTTCCAGCGATGAAAAAAAGTAGTATCGTCAGCGAATGACAGCAGGGAAAAAGCAGCCGCCGAAGAAGGGATAAATGACAGCAGGGAGTTCTTCTTTGAGGGTTCTTTTCCCAGCACATTCACCAGGGAAGCTCTCTGGGTGGGTCTTTCGGAGAAGCCCGACAACCGGATTTCCTGTTCGAGAAACACCATATCCCAGCTCATCCATCCAGGCAAGGCCTGGCAGGACAGAAAAAGAACAGGCGGCTGATATCCGGAAGCACCCAGTGCCTGGCAGAGCCCTGAGCCATCCAGAAAGACATTATGGGTGCGTCGCCCGGCAAGATTACGAAGCCTGCTGAACCCTTCCTGCCCGGTAATATCATTATCTGTTTCAAACTGGGTAATGGCATGTTCGAGCATTCGCTGCGCGGATGATATCAGCAGTGAGCCTCGAAAAACTGTAAAATAATAGCAGCTCCCATCTTCCACCCTGATCTGGAAGATAGTTGCATTCAAAAAAGAATAAGACGGCCCGGGTTCTGCCTGTGCAAACCGCATTATTATTGGCTGAAGCCTCTTCAGGCTTATGTTCTGGCGAAGCTTCATGTTGAACAGCAACTCATTACCACCCCAGGAGGTATGATGCCAGGAGATCAGAACACGCGAAACAGCGGCTTCCTTACTCCCTTCTCCCATCAGGCTGTCCCATCGCTCAAGCTGACGGGAAAGAAAAACAAGTTCAGGTGGAGGGATAATATCATCAAAAAGATTCTGATCAACCACATGAGCCTGCAGTTGCCCGGGATCCTTCAGATCAAGGATGAGCCAGGCATCGGAAGGCAGAAGCCGGTAAGGATCAAGGGAAGAATGGTAGGAGCTGGTCCGGAAATAAGACAATATCCCCCACAACAGACCAGCCAGGACGATCAGTGAAAAAATTATTACCCAAAAGACATTCAGAAACCTGCCCATTTTATTGTTTTAATGGATGCCACAGTAGCATAGAACGCTGATCAGACCTTCATAGCATAAACAAAACAAAAATTCCATTCACCAGGATGACCAGCCCTATACCAGTGGCAGTAATCCGGGGCAGGGAACCCCTGGAAAGGAAAGCAGTAAAGATAATTTTTATTATATTATTGCTGATAATTGCCTGCATGGTAGCCATGCCTATCATTCTCATCGACACATCATATCCTCCCTGGAAAAGATTCAACAGGAAAGGGTCGATATCGGTAACCCCAACAAGCCATGAAAGGATATTCAGCCCCCTGATTCCGAACTCCTCCACCACATACCAGGTGACAAATGAAAAGGAAACAAACAACAGGGTAAAAATGATGGCCACCTTGAACTCCAGGGGGTTTTTATCTACAATGGGTCCTTTCTCTGTGTCGGGGGCTACCTTATGGAATTTCCAGTACACAACCCCCCCCACCCCCAGGCTGAAAAGGGTAAGTATAGAAAGTGCCGGCATCAGCCACATGGCCAGTTCTTGGAAAAAAATCAGCATCAGAATCAGTATGCGCAGGTACATCATGGCAATGGAAAGGATAATAGCCGCGGCATAAACGGGAGATTGCCCCGGGTTGATATTTCCTTTCCTGGCCAGAATAAGGGTTGCGGCAGTGCTGCTGTATAGCCCGCCCAACAGCCCCGAGATCAGAATGCCCGATTCGGAAAACACAAACTTACGTAACAGGTAACTTACATACGACAAGCCGGAGATCACTACCACTGCTACCCAGATGTTAAAGGGAGTGATCTGCAGAAATGGAACAAAAGGCTCGTTGGGTACAATGGGCAATATAACCCCGGCAATAGCCAGGAACTTAGCCAGGGTAACAAATTCATCCTTGTCGAACTTGCGGGAGATCTGCACAAAGCTCCTTTTCATCTCCGTAAAGATCAGCACGGTAACAACCACCAGCACATAAAGCCAGGCTGGCTGGGTGATCACCAGCGGGGGGATGCAATAGGTGATCAGTGCCACGATAATGGTGGTCAGCCCGTAATCCTGGTGATCCTGCATCTTGTGGTGGTAATATATCCCAAGGAACAAGGCCAGAATAAACCCTCCGCCCAGGTAAGGGATCAGGCTTTGGGGGTCAAACAGGTATAGCAGGTATCCCAGTATGCCGATAAAGGTGAAAGTACGGTCGGTTCCAAATACCCTGAACTCTTCCTTGGAGGAATGCAGCCGGCGCAAGGCAAGCCCAATGACCAGCGAAAAAATGGTTACCAGCAAAAAGTCAACCAGTTGACCGGGAATAAAATCGAAAAATTCCATGACAGAATCTGTTTTCTGACCTTCCCTACTGATGTGGGAAAAATTAAAGGCGGATAAAATACGATGAATGCACAAACCCTTCTCCGGCACATTTCACAAGGTATGTTCCCGGCTGCAGCCCCGAAATATCAAATTCCACCTCCAGGGGTTGTTCATGCCCCTGGGCTATTGTATGCTTCAGAAGGGTTTTTCCTTTTAAGTCAACAATAGAAACAAGCTGTGGTGCCCCGGGGTTTATTCTCACCCGAAGGATATTTGCGGCAGGATTTGGGTAAACCATGAGCTGCCCTGAATTTACCAGGGGAGGCCTGCTTACAGTAGGTTTTTGATCTATTAGGGAATACTTTACCCGGGCATGACTGGCGCTTGTTTTCAGATCAGAAAGATGATCCCCGGCTATAATGGCAAAGGCAATGGTTAATGTATCCCGGGAAGCCAGGAAAAATGGCCCGCTGCTAACCAGAGTGGATATATCATTATCCGCGTCGTATACACCGGCGGAGTTCCTGTCGGTGCGCAGAGCGGTATATTTTTCTGAGCTGGTAAACCCGTCGCTGATCTTGATACTGCTATTAAAGCCCGTGTTGTCAAAGGCATAATGGCGGATATTACCCGGACTAAGCAGGCTGATCCCCGCGAAATGCCCACCGCCTGCCGACCAGGAATATCCCATGCGGGTCTGGTCATCAAAGCCCGCCCTGTGGTTTTTATTGTCGCGAAGGTACCAGTCGGAAAAAAAACCGGCATACAGGCTGCTGTAATTGGTTAACGACTGGTTGATGATCCTGTATTCCAGGATAACATATTTCCGGTGAGGGGCTTGCTGCCAGAAATATGCTGAATAGTCCACCTTCAGATCCATGTTGAATACCCCGGCATTGGCATCGGTGAACTGACCACTGACCTGCAGGTCACCAAATTCAGGTTCCTCCTGCACCCTAGCATTTCGCAAGGGAACAAAGAACTGGTTAAACGAACCCTCTGTAGCCCCGTAGACATTATCCACCACTTTACTGCTGCTAGTCCCTATGATAAGCCCTGCATTTCTGATCAACGACACCCCGTTGTTGTAAACCAATCCAATTCCCTGGTTATGGTTGGGATAGTTGTACCCCATAGTCCCTTTTGAAGTAATGGTAGTGGCCAGATCATTAAACTGAATATTCACATAATCTACATTAAAGAGAATGCTGAAATGTTCCCGCCCGGCATATTCCCCCTGTTCATTGGTAAAGGTGATGGTAAATTCCACAGGCTGACTGGCAGGAAGGGATTCAAGAAGCCTGATACCAAATGGTTGAAGGTTGCTCACCTCCTGCAGGGTATTGATTGAACCCAGGGACACCTGCGGCTGGATGATACTGACATAAGGAGATTCAGAGGTAAGCCTGGCCTGGATGTTTTGGGCAGGAGCCAGAAGATTCTGAAACCATGACCTAAGGGAAAATTCATCCCCGGGTTGCAGGGCCGCAAATTCTTCTGCTGAGTTCAGGTGCCTGTTCAGGCGAATATAGGGTTGATTTGTTTCGGTAAGGGCACGATAGAGGTTGATGCGTCCGCTTCCCAGTAGACCTTTAAAATTGTTGTTCCCGGGAATGTTGTCAATATTGTCAGCTGTTACTTTGAGCTGTGCCATGATCTGCAGGGCAGAATAGTGCGGGAAATGAGAACGGACAATGGCAGCGGCTCCAGCTACCGCCGGGGCTGCCATTGAAGTTCCGCTGGATGTGATATAGGTTCCGTTGGCCCAGGTCGACAGCATATTGAACCCCGGAGCCGAAACATCCACATAGATGCCGTAGCTCGAGCCTTCCCACTTCACATCCTGGGCATTGGTGGCAGCCACGCTCAGGACATTTTCGTAGGATGCCGGGTAAAGAGGCACCTGGTTGTTGGAGTTGCCAGCTGCAGCAATAACTATGGCATCGCGGTTCAATACCGCGTAGTTGATAATATCCTGCCCGAAGCGTCCGGCACCTATGCTACCCCCCCATGAACAATTGATCACCTTGGCACCCTGATCGGCTGCATATACAATGCCCTCGTAAGCCATTACCAGCCTTCCCAGCTCATCGGAGATCTTTACCGGCAGCAGCCGCGAATGATAACCCGTACCTGCTATACCCGTTCCGTTGTTGGCAGTGGCAGCTGCTATACCCGATACGTGGATCCCATGCCCGTGCCCGGAGGTAAACTGCGGGTTGTTATTATTCTCCCCAAGGTTCCAGCCATGGAAGTTGTCGATGTACCCGTCGTTATCGCTGTCCTCACCATTGATGGTATCGTTGTAATTGTATTTGATGGCCCCGATCAGGTCGGGATGCTTCAGGTCGATGCCCGTATCGGTAATGCCAATGACAACGGTGGTATCGCCACGGCAGATTTCCCAGGCTTCAAAAGCGCGGATCTTCTCCAGGTAATATTGCGAACCGATCATTGGATCATTGGGAGTCCAGAAAACCGAAGGCACATATCTTGGTTGGGCATATTCCACCATCCCCGTAGCATAAAGCCTGTTGATTGCCTCATGCAGCAGCTCATGATGGCTGATGCGGATCTGGAAGATCCGTGAAAGGTCAACAAGAGGTTGGTTGCCTGACAGTGATTTTTCTGCAACCGGAGGCTGATGCATGGGAAATACCCTGTGGGGAAAACCTGCACCAAAGGGTTCAAGGCTCTTGCCCACGGGCTCCCCTCCGGAAAGGGCGCTTTTTTCATAAAGATCAGCCCCGGGTTTCAGCTTGAAAATAATGATCCCGGGAACCACCATCTCAGAATCATCCTCTGCTGAGATGCGCAAAAAGGGTTCATCCTGTGCCTGGGCCAGGAATATGTGGAAAATGAAAAAGAACAGCAAAATCCTTTTAAGAGGCCCTTGATCCATGATGCACGTATAACTGTGGGTGTGGTTTGTAAAGATACAATAATCAGGGAAACAATCTATATAAAATGCCCTTTTGTTTACACAACGAACTGCAAAAAAAAAATCAAAGCAGATGATAATCCGGCAGATTTTCCAGGAACTGCCACTGGGTGCTTCCTTCAATTCTGCGGCAGAAAAAATGTTCCATTCCGTTGGTTACAGCCAGATAGTTCACCCCGAACGAAAAGTTATACCTGGCTACCTGGTCAAATGCTTCCTGAGAGATCTTTACCTGGGGTGCTTTGCATTCCAAAATCATCAGGGGTTTTCCATTCTGATCATAAACAATGGCATCGGCCCGCTTTTTCAGGCGGTGGTACCGCAAAGGGGCTTCAACGGCAAGCAAACCACCGGGATAACCCTTTTCTTTGGTAAGCCATGCCAGGAAATGCTGCCTGACCCATTCCTCGGGTGTCAGGGCAACAAATTTGCGGCGAATGGCATCAAAGATGTAGGGCTTGCCCGCCTGCTGCCTTAACCGGAATGGGTAAGCAGGAAGGTTCAGGGCCTGCATCTGGGGCAGATTATCCATCTTGGAAACGATTTCAGCAAACCTAATAGATTTTTTGCAGCCGCCAGCATGATGGCTTCTTTTTTTTGCTGATCCCCCCTTTGATTGTCCTTTCAATTTTTAACCGAACCCTTAACGCTGAAGGAAATTTGACAGGCTGTGAATTTTTCCACAGGCCGGGCATTATTTTTGAATTTATTCCAAAGATCTCAGTTCGCCAAAAAGGCATATTTCTGGTTCATGAGCATTAATTGTCTTCTTAAAAGATGGTAGAATGAAGGGTTTGCTTATTTTTGCTGATCAAAACATGATTGCCTCACCCTAAGCTGCACATTTTTATGAATACACGCGAGGAAATTGTTGCCAACTGGCTGCCCCGTTATACAGGCCTGCCCATTGAAGAATTCGGGAAGTACATTCTGCTGACCAATTTCAACCAGTATGTCAACCTGTTTTCCGAATGGTTTAATGTTCCGGTAATAGGTCGCGACCGCATCATGTGTTGCGCCACCCACGAGAACATCAGCATTATCAACTTTGGCATGGGCAGTGCCAATGCGGCCACCATCATGGACCTGCTGAGCAGCATCAACCCCAAAGCCGTTTTGTTTCTGGGCAAATGCGGGGGACTGAAAAAGATCAACCGGGTGGGAGACCTGATTCTGCCTATTGCCGCCATAAGAGGTGAAGGAACTTCAACCGACTATTTCCCTCCAGAGGTGCCAGCCCTGCCTGCCTTCAACCTGCAGAAAGCTGTTTCAACAAATATCCGGGCTCATAACCTGGATTACTGGACAGGTACTATCTATACTACCAACCGCAGGGTTTGGGAACATGATGATGCCTTTAAAAATTACCTGCGGCGCATCCGCGTCATGGGTATTGATATGGAAACTGCTACCATCTTCTCGGTAGGATTTTATAACAGCATCCCCACGGGGGCACTGCTGCTGGTGTCCGATCAGCCAATGATCTCCACCGGAGTTAAAACAGATGCCAGCGACAAGCTGGTTTCCCTGAAATTTGTGGAAAAACACCTGGAGATTGGGGTTGACTCATTGAAAGAACTGATCAATCACGGGCATACCGTGAAACACCTGAAGTTCGACTTCAACGATTAGCCCACCCGGAAAAACCTGCTGCCATGCCCCTGATGAAACACGAAGAAATCCTGAAGGATCTGGGAAACAAGGTCTACCAGCCGGTATATTTTTTAATGGGCGAGGAGACTTACTACATTGATGTGATCTCGGATTATATACAGGAAAATGTCCTCACCCAAGGTGAACAGGATTTTAACCTTACTTTCCTTTACGGGAAGGATACCGACGCCCCAACCATCATCAGTCATGCCAAGCGTTATCCCATGATGGCCAGCCATCATGTGGTGATCGTGCGTGAGGCCCAGGTGCTGAAGGATATTGATCAGCTGGAATCCTATGTCAGAAATCCCCTGAAATCAACCATACTGGTCATTGCCTTTAAACACAAAAGCTACGACAAGCGCAAAAAATTGCTAAAGGAAGCCGAGAAAAACGGTGTGGTCTTCGAGAGCAAAAAGCTTTATGACAACCAGATCCCCGACTGGATTGGCCGGTATATTGCAGCCAAAGGATATCGCATTGGCCCTAAGGCAGCCCAGATGCTTGCCGACCATCTTGGCAACGACCTGGGGAAAATCGTGAATGAAACCTCCAAGTTATTCATCAACCTGAAACCCGACAGCGAGATCACCAACAGCATTATTGAAGAAAACATAGGGATCAGCAAGGATTTTAATGTTTTTGAGTACCAGTCGGCATTGGGAAGCAAAAACTCCTACAAGGCATTCAGCATTGCCAAATATTTTGCCGATAATCCCAAAACAAATCCCCTGGTGCTTGTTCTGGGCAATTTAAGCCTTTACTTCAGCAAGATCCTTTTGTACCACTCTGTAAAGGCCCTTGGGAAAAAAGAGGCTGCTTCAGCCCTTGGTATCAACCCCTTTTTCCTGGAAGATTATCAAAGAGCCGCATCCAATTATTCCCCTCAGAAGATATCGAATATTTTTTCTTATCTTCGGCAATGTGATCTAAAATCCAAGGGGGTGGACAACACCACCACCTCCCATGGGGATCTGCTAAAAGAGCTGACCTATAAAATATTGCACTGACCCATGAACTACTGGCTGGTAAAATCCGAGCCGGGGGCTTACTCCTGGCAGCAATTTTTAAAAGAGGGGAAAGCCGTCTGGGATGGAGTGCGCAATTACCAGGCGCGCAACAACCTGCGGCAGATGAAGAAAAACGACCTGGTTTTGTTTTATCACTCGGTGAATGAGAAACAGGTGATGGGTATTGCCAGGGTTTCCAGGGAACATTATCCGGATCCTACTACCAGCGATACACGTTGGCTGGTGGTTGAGCTGGTTCCTGCCGGGGAATTAAGCCAGCCCGTTACCCTTGAAGAAATCAAGAAAGATCCCCGCCTGGAGAATATCTCCCTGATCAGGCAGTCCAGGTTATCGGTCATGCCCCTGAAGGCAGAAGAGTTTGATGCCATCGTGCAGCTGGGAAATCCAAACACCCACCCCGAATGAACCTGCTTGACATTTTTCTGCTCATCCCCCTGCTGTGGGGCGCAATCCGTGGATTCAGCAAAGGGTTTATCCGTGAAATAACAACATTGGCTGGCCTTGTGGCAGGCATCTTTGTTTCGGTGATCGTGGCCGATACCGCTGCAAGGGTCCTGGCTGCATTGATCAACTGGAACCCCATACCTGTTTTGATCCTTGCCTTCGCAATTACATTTGTTCTGGTATTCATGCTGTTCAGCCTGCTGGGCCGACTGCTTGAAAAAATCTTCCGGGCTTTCTTTCTGAACCCTGTAAACCGCATGGCTGGCCTGATCTTTGGAGTCCTCAAATATGCATTTTTCATCAGCCTGCTGTTTGTCTTTTTTACATATTTTGAACAATTTTATGTTCTGATCCCTGCTGAAACCAAGGAAAACAGCTTTCTGTACACCCTGATTCAACCCCTTGCCCCCATGGTGATCCCGGCAAAAGACCTGATTACCTGGTAGTGCATCAGTAACAAAAACTACCTGAATATTGAACCTTATGGCCAGGATTAACTGGGAGAAGATCCGCAGCAAATTTGCCGTTACCCGCGAGCTGGCATACTTTCAGAGTGCAGGAATGTCGCCCATTCCCCGGGTTGTATACAAAACCCTGCGTGAATCGTATAAAAAGATCTACCAGTATGGCGACATGAACTGGCCGGCCGACCTGGAGGAATCAAAGCAATTGGGCCATCGCCTGGGCACTATGCTTGGGGCAAGCCCCGAAGACGTGATCTTCATGCCCAACACTTCAATGGCTTTTTCGGTAGTTGGCCTTTCGCTGAAGAATACCTGGGGCCAGAACTTCAACCTGGTGACAATGGCCGATGAATTCCCGGCCAGCAATGTTCCCTTCGAATACCAGGGCATCCGGATGAAATACGTGCAACCGCTCGAAAAACGCTACCCCCTGGAGCTGATCGCCGGGCAAATAGATGAAAACACCCGGGGTATAGTCTGCTCCTTTGTTCAGTATGGCACGGGCTACCGCCACCAGCTTCAGGCCATCGGCAAACTGGCTCGCGAAAAGGGGCTGCTGTTTATCGTGAATGCCACCCAGGGATTTCCCATTTTTCCAATAGATGTAAAAGGCATGCACATTGATGTGCTGAGCGCCTCACTGCACAAATGGGGTTGCGCGGCTCATGTGGGTGCCATGTTTTATACTTCCGAAAATTACCGCAGGCGTTTTCCGGCTCCCCTGGCAGGATGGCTATCGGTAATGCCTCCCCCCGATGATTTTATCCCCACCCAGAAGGGAGAGGTATTTAATCCTTTTTCCTCGGCCATGCAGTTCAACTCGGGTACCATCAACCTGCAAAGCCTGCTGGGCCTGAAGGCCTCCTTTGAATTCATGGAAAAAACCGGCTGGCAGAATATCCGCCAGAGGGTGCTGCTGCTGGCCAGCGAAACCATCAGGTTACTGAAGCAGATCCCGCAGGTGGAGATCCTTTCTCCCCATGAATACCCTGAAGAACAATCAGGCATTATCAGCATCAACCTGAAAGACCACGACAACCAGCAATGCGTCGAATTTCTGGAAGCCCGCAAAGTGATCACCACAATCCGCCAGAAAAACATCCGCATCGCCTGCAATTTCTTCAACAACCTTCAGGACATTATTCGTCTAAAAGAAGGAATAGAAGCCTTTTTGAAGAAGTAGGAATTTTCCCTTTCAATGGGAATACCTCCTTTAAATATACCCATTCCTTGAACACTCCCCTGGATCTTCTACAGATCATCCCGGACCAAATTCGCACCAAACCTGGATCAAACCCGGACCAAATTCGCACCAAATTCGGTAAATCGCGAATTTAGTGCGAATTTGGTCCGAGTTTGGTGCGAGTTTAGTGCGAATTTAATACGGCCCTGATACGGAGCAGAGTCAACCAGGGAAGGGTTTGGTGGATGTCTTCAGGCCTGAAAAAAAAGTAACAGGACTTTTAATCCCCGGGCAGTTGCCTGGCTGCTTCACTGATCAGCTCCCATGCAAGGTCAACCTGTTTTTGGCTGGTGGTACGCTGCCCAACCGACAGGCGAATGGTAAAGCGTCCCTTCAGGGAAGTATGTGTGAGGAATACCTTGCCTGAGGCATTTACTTTTTCGAGTAATTTGCGGTTCAGAGCCGTAAGGGTAGTCTCGGGCAAATTTCCCGGATTGTAACGGAAGCAAACCAGGCTAAGATTCACCGGGGCCATGATCTGAAAGTCCTTGCTGGATGTGATCAGTTTACAAAAATGAGCGGCAAGCTGCACATGGTTTCTGACCATCTGCCTGATGCCTTCAACCCCATATGAGCGAATAACAAACCAAAGCTTCAGTGCACGAAAGCGCCTGCCCAGCTGGATTCCCCAGTCGCGGTAGTTGATGACCTGGTTGTCGGCCGAGGTCTTCAGGTATTCGGGGTGGATCTCGAAGGTTCGTATGAGCTTGCCTTTATCCTTCACAAAATATGCCGAACAGTCAAAGTTCACCATCATCCATTTATGGGGATTGAAGACCAGCGAATCGGCTTTTTCAACACCTTTCATAAAGCCCGACAGCTCGGGAACCATGGCAGCGGTACCTGCAAAAGCGGCATCAACATGCAACCAGATATTGTATTTTTGGCAAATGGCAGCAATGGCATCCACCGGGTCCATGGCCATGGAGGAAGTGGTTCCAAGGGTAGCTACCACGCAGGCAGGAATCACCCCATTTTCTATATCCTTCCGGATGGCCTGTTCCAGTTTTTGGGGCAGCATGGCAAAATCATCGCCCGTTTCAATAACCCGCAACTGTTGTTTTCCGAAGCCCGCAATTTTCACTCCTTTCTCAATACTTGAATGGGTCTCGGCTGATGCATATACAGCCAGCTTCTGTTGAAACCCCTGCTGGTTGATACCAAAGGCCGAAACCTGCTCCCTTGCCGAGAGCAATGCGCACAGGGTGGCCGTGGAGGCTGTATCCTGTATCACCCCGGCAAACCCTTCCGGGAGGCCGATCATCTGCCGCAGCCAGTCCATTACCTGCTGTTCAAGCTCGGTTGCCGCGGGCGATGTCTGCCAGATCATGCCCTGGGCGCCAAGCCCGGCAGTAAGCAGCTCGGCAAGTACCGATTCGGGGCTGTTGTTGGCCGGGAAATAAGCAAACCAACCCGGATGCTGCCAATGGGTGATGCCCGGGAGTATGTCTTTCTGAAAATCCCTGAAGATTTCATCCATAGGTTCCCCTTTTTCAGGAGGAGCCTTGGGAAGCCGCGAAATGACCTCTCCTGGCTGAAGCGTGGATTTTACAGGATATTGTTCAACATTTTCAAAATAATCGGCAAGCCAGTCAATAAATTCATGACCGTATTTGCGGAAATTGGCAGTATCCATCATTGATTTATTTTTTTCCGAAGGTAGTAAGATATTTTACACCATGCCATTTCATACCAACAGGATTGATCAGGAAAAAAGCTCGCACCCGAGGGGTAAATTCCTTCAAAGTAAAGATTTTCATCCTATATTTGGCAACCAATCCTGAATTCATGAAAAAAACTTTACCCTTCTTTCTGACGCTGGTAATTTTCCTTCAGCACATGCTTTCAGCAAGCATTGCTCCGTCCTGTCGGCCCGATAACCTGCCCTTCAGGACGGCAGAGAACTACCTGACCATCTGGGACGGGCAACAATACCAGCCCTTCATCATCAAGGGGGTGAATCTTGGAGTTGGCTTGCCCGGCACCCAACCCAGCCAGATGGCTGCCAGCAGGAAGGATTACATTCGCTGGATCACCCAAATCCGCGAAGCAGGGTTTAACAACATCAGGGTGTATACCCTGCACTTCCCCCACTTTTACGAGGTGCTTGATTCCATCAACCTGGCCCATCCCAACCATCCCATTCACCTTTTCCAGGGCATCTGGCTGGAAGAAGAGCTGGATGGCTACCATGAGGACCTTTACCAGCTGGCCAATATCTTTGAAGAGAGCATCCTGGAAGTGGTCGATTGCATTCATGGCAACAGGCAGATTTCCCCGCGACCCGGCAGGGCTTTTGGAGACTATTCAACGGATGTCTCCAGGTGGATCATGGGTTACATAATCGGCCGGGAAGTTCATCCGGCCGAGGTTCTCAACACCAACAAGCTGAACCCCTCTGTTTCACAGTACCAGGGGCAGGCCATCAGCCTTGCCCATGGCTCTGCCACCGAAGCATTCATTGCAAGGCATCTGGATCTGCTGATCATGCATGAAAGAACAAACTATCAGACCGAGCGGCCGGTAAGTTTTTCAAGCTGGCCCACGCTCGATCCCCTGGCACATCCAACCGAAATCCATACTGATGAAGATATTGCCCATTTTGATATCACCCTGCTGGATTATTCCAATGCCCCGGCCGGAATCTTTGCCACTTACCATGCATATCCCTACTATCCGGATTTTGTATCTGATGATCCCGATTACCAGAGGTATTTTGACTATTTTGGTCAAAACTCATACCTGGGCTACCTGATCCACCTGAAGGAGCATTACGCGAACATGCCACTGATCATCGGGGAGTTTGGCACAGCCTCCAGCTGGGGGATAGCCTCCTATGCCCACAATGGCATTTCTCATGGTGGAATGGATGAAATTGACCAGGGCCTGGCCCATATGCGTATGCTGGAAACCCTGCTGGGGGCAGGATGCGGGGGGGGAATGATATTTTCGTGGTTGGATGAATGGTTTAAGCGAACCTGGATCACCGACCAGTTTGATTTTGACCCCAACCGCCGCATCCTCTGGCATAACATCACTGCTGCAGAGCAAAATTTCGGCCTGATTGGTTTCCAGAAGCCCGATCCGGGTTTCTTTGCATTGCATGAATATTATTGCGACACCTGCCTGATACACACCCTTTCGGTAAAAGCTGATTATACCTTCTTTCATCTGAAGCTGGGGCTGCAGCAACCCATTACCCACCTGGATACCCTGTGGATAGCCCTTGACACCTATGACAGCTCCCTGGGAGAATCGCTTCTTCCCAATGGCAGGGTGGTTGACAACCGCGCTGAATTTGCCATACGCATTACCCCACATGCAGCCGAGCTTTATATAACCCAGGCTTACGACCTCTTTGGAATATGGCATGACATTGCCGGGCCTAAACAATTTTTCCGGAGCACTCCGACCGATGGGGCTCCCTGGAAGCTGGTACGCTGGAAAACCAATGACCCCGAGCTGGATGTGCACTTCATCGGGCAGTTGAAAATACGCAGGCAGGATCAGCCTTCTTCAAGCCATGATGCGGTGATCATTGGCCCCGGGCAAATACATATCCGCCTCCCCTGGTCGCTGCTGAATTTCCATGATCCCAGCCAGCTTCGCGTCATGCACGATTACCGCCATTTACCCGGCAGGCAAGATACCCTCTCGGATGGCATCCTGCCCATGGTGTTCTACAGGAATTTCACCCTGATCCCCCAAAACCGCTTTGCCTGGGAGCCATGGAACCAGGTGCTGGACGTTGAGGAAAGAGAAAAATTATCACTGCAGGTGATCAGGGCAAGGCTTCCTTTTATCAACAATCCACCTATCGGGCCATGCATGCATTACAGCCTTCCCCAGAACCTGCCCTTTATGGTGGATGCCGGGCAAGGACTGCTTTCGGCTGCAATCGACCTGGATGGCAATCCCATGCAGGTATTACCGGGTGATTACCCCCTGAACGGAACATTGAGCATCTATCCGGATGGTTCATTCCTTTACAAACCCGACAAGGATTTTGCAGGTGAAGATTCTTTCAGTTACCGCATCTTTGATGGCCGCTCCCTTTCGCAACCCAGTACTGTTACCCTTGATGTTTATTCCACCGTAGGGCTTCCTGAAATTCAATTCGCCCATATTCAGGTATTTCCAAACCCTGCAGGAAATCATATTTACCTAAATCTCCCGGAGGATGCAACACCTGTTGTAGCAACCCTTTACCGGGTATCGGGGCAGGCAGCGGCCAGCTGGAAGCTGAACCAGGCCCACAACACCCTGAATGTATCGGACCTGGCCCCGGGTGCTTATATGCTGCGCCTGTCGCTGAAAGATCAGGTAAGGACCTTTAAGGTAATGATTGGCGCCAAGTAGGCAATCAGGCTTCCCTGATTGGCTTCAACACCCATACCCCACACACCAGAGTATCCTTCAGCCTGTTGGTTTCGTATTCCTGTGATTGCAGGTAAGCTCGAAAAATGGGTTCATGGGCCGGTTCACGCCGCACCAGCTCATCTACCCGCCGCCCGATAAGGTTGAGAAACAAAAGGGAAGACTCAGTAGGCTTTTCGGCCGGCTCCAACACCTGATGGACAACACGAAATCCAGCCTGATCAATTTGGTTAAAAAATTCCTCCCGGCGAAGGGCTCTTTTATAGTCGGTTTGAACTTCCTGTTCAATAAAGGCATCATCAAGAATGATGCCTCCCTGTTCACCAAGAGCGGGAAGCAGATGCAACAACCCCTTTTGCAAACCACCAAGAGCCTCACCAATGGCTCCAAGGATTATCACATCCCAGCGGGCAGGCTCCAGGTGAAACTGACGAATATCACCTACCTGGAAGCTGACCTTTCGTTCAACCTCAAAGCGGCTGGCATAATCATTGGCTTCAGCGATAAACCCGGGCATGGCATCTACCCCAGTGACATGACAGTCGAGCTCGCGGGCCAGCCGGATGGCAACTGCACCTTTCCCACATCCCAGATCAAGGATCCGCAAAGGGGGATCAAAAGAACGCCTGATAAGCGAAAGGATCAGTTCGGGATCGGATCCCATCTCCCAAAGATCCTGCAGCAAATATGGCAGGTATGGGTAAATGGCCATATTGCCCCCACCATCAAGAGATTCAACTACTTTTTGTTCTACCGGTTTCATTTTGCCTTTGTCAGTTAAATGCGAATTTAAAGCTTTTAGCTATAAATTACACTATTCTGCAGCAAAATTTATTAAATCCGGCAATCATTTATTCCTGTCTATATATTCCTGAACCTCCCTGTTGAAGATCTCCCTGATCCGCCTGATCAGCTCAAGATCGGTTCTGAAGCTCAGCGAGTCAATTCGGTTCACAGGCAGCACTTTTCTGGAGGTACCGCTGATAAATACTCCATCCATTGCCTGCAGAGAGTCAACCGGCACCTTTTTTTCGGTAACGGGGATATTGTTACGTTTGCAAAGGGCCATAATATGTTTGCGTGTGACACCCGGCAGCACATCGGCCAATGGCGGGGTGATCAGCTGCTCACCCTTGATAAAGAACACGTTGGAGCGACTGCCTTCGGTGATACAGCCATCCTGGTCCACCAGAAGGGTTTCGTAAACCTTCATTTGCTGCTTCATCAGGTTTGCTTGGTTGCGAAGCGAAACATCCATCACCTTGGCATTGGGGTTGGTGCGGATGGCCTCAAAAAGCGCCACTTCCACCCCCTGCTCAAACTGCTGGTCGGAGGGATACTGATGTTCGGTGAAGTAAATCAGAAAAACACTTGGGCAGGAAAGATCTTCCTGATCATGAACCACTATCTTCATGTTGCCGGTCTGGATGCCATTGGCACGGATCACCTCCCTCACCTGCCCGGGCAAATCGGCCGGAATCAGTTCCACGGGCATCTGCGAAAGCCTGGCAGTTAATTGAAGGCGGGCATGATGATCTTCCATAAAAAGGGGAACACCTTCTATCACCCGGAACACTTCATAAATATAAAAAGGATCGGATAAGAAACAGGCATTAAAACCAGCGCAAGGTTCCAAAACACCATTGCGCATAAAAAACTGACCTCTGCACTCTTCCATAAATTATATTTTTTTTTTAAATAGCACGGGTCTTATGGCTGAGCCATTTTTTTTCATCTTCATTCAGGTATGGCTCCAGGCGTTCGAATACCATCTGGTGATAATGGTTGATCCATTGTTTCTCTTCATGACAAAGCATTGTGGTATCAATCAGGGCCAGCTCGTATGGGAATAGTGTAAGGGTTTCAAAAGCCAGGAAGCTGCCGTATTCTGTATCAGCATGAGGAATCACCATCAGAAGGTTTTCGGTACGAATCCCGTAGTGGCCCTGCCGGTATAATCCCGGCTCGTTGGTAAGCATCATGCCGGGCTCCAGGGGGTAGTTCAGGGCCGGGTTGGGCGAAATGCCAGCGGGGCCTTCGTGAACATTCAGGAAAAACCCTACCCCATGCCCGGTGCCATGTCCGTAATTCTTCCCATCCTTCCAAAGAGCTATACGGGCCAGGGTATCAAGGTGAAATCCCTTTGTGCCAGCAGGAAATACTGCCCGCGAGAGTTCAATATGCCCTTTGAGCACCAGGGTAAAATCATGACGCTCCTCCCGGCTGGGTTTTCCCAGGTTTACAGTTCGGGTAATATCGGTAGTACCATCAAAATACTGCCCTCCAGAGTCAAGCAGCAACAGCCCCTCAGCCTTCAGTTCATTAGCAGTTTGAGGAGTGGCACTGTAATGGATGATGGCCCCGTGATCAAGGTAACCTGCAATAGTTGCGAAACTATTTCCCACGAAACCTTCCTGTTGTTTGCGGAAAGTGGTGAGTTGCTCATCCACGGTAAGCTCGGTTATGGTTGTTTTGCCCAGGTTCTCTTCCAGCCAGCGGAAAAACTTAACAAGTGCCACCCCGTCCCTGATCATGGCCTTGCGGAAATGGGAGGCTTCCACTGGGTTCTTGCAGGCCTTGAGCCGGGTAACAATGCTGATATCATCAATCCTCCGGCAGTGCGAAGGGATCAGGCTGCTAAGGAAGTGACTGGTTTTTGCAGAGGAATATAATAATGAGGAATTTGCGGGAAGTTCCTGCAGGGCTTCAGAAATTTTATCATAGGGCTTCAGGATAATGCCTTCCTGCTTTAATACCCTCTGCAGCTCATCAGGAACCTTTTGCGCATCAATAAACAGGAAGCATTCTGTAGCTGAGATCAGGCAATAGCTAACAAACACGGGATTATAATCCACATCCTCTCCCCTAAGGTTCAACAGCCAGGCAATATCATCCAGGGAAGTAAGCAGCTGATAGCCTGCTGCCTGTTCCTGCATCCTTTGTCGGACCATGTTCAGTTTTTCAGGGCGTGATTTGCCAGCATAATGTTCATCATGAGCAAAAACCGGCTGGGATGGCAAAGGGGGCCGCTGCTCCCATATCATACCCGGCAGGTCGTGAAGGGTATCCAGATAAAGATCCCTTGAATTAAACTGCTTTTGCATGAGATCAACCAGCTGGGCGGCCACAACCTTTCCGTCAAGGCCAATACGGCTTCCGGCAGGCATAGTCTCCAGAAGCCAGTCGATGTATTCGGGAGTATGAGGTATTATGAGCTTCACCAGGGAGATGCCCGACCCATGCAGTTGCTCTTCAGCCTGGATGAAATAACGCGAGTCGGTCCACAGCCCGGCAAAATCATGAGTAACCACAAGAGTACCAGCCGACCCGGAGAACCCCGAAAACCATTGGCGGGTTTGCCAGTGAGCAGGGATGTATTCCCCCTGATGCGGGTCGGTTGCTGCAATAATATAGGCATTCAGGTTATGCTGTTGCATCAGCTCTCTTAATGAAGCCAGCTTTTCCGGGGTTGTCATAAGATGAATTTTTGGTGATCAGGGTTTTGACGCTGCATATAAAGAAAGCAAAAATAGGAAAATAGGCAATCAAATGGAAAACATCATGAAGCAAAATCCTTATTTTTGCAGGCATTCTATCCATTATCATCAATTAATTATCCAAACTCCATGAACTTCAAAATTTTGTTTCGCTTTGTTGTGATTCTGTTTCTGTTACCTTTAGTTTCCTGCACTTCAAATGAGGAAAGACTTATGAAAAAAGCAGCAGATATCCATCGTCAGGTATTGACTCTTGACAGCCATACCGATACTCCCCTGATGATGATGCGCAGTGGCTTTGATATTGGCAGAGAAAACGATGCACGCCGCCGGGGCGGGAAGATCGATTTTCCCCGTATGCAGCAGGGGGGGCTGGATGCGGCCTTTTTTGCAGTATTCTTGGGCCAGGGCCTGTTGAATGAGGAGGCTTATGAAGTGGCGCGCGAACGTGCGGTGAATATCTTTCAGCTAATCCATGAGACCCTGGAACAGCACCAGGATGTTGCTGCTCTGGCCCTGACGGCTGATGATGCCTACCGTCTGAAAAATGAAGGCCGGAGGGCCATCTATATTGGCCTTGAAAACGGCTATCCCCTGGGTGAGGATATCAGCATGGTGCAAAAAGTATATGATCTTGGTGCCCGCTATATTGGTCTGTCACATACCCGCAACAACCAGATATGCGACTCCTCCACAGATTCCGAAGGTGAACTTCATGGCGGGCTTTCCGAATTTGGCCGCCAGGTGGTAAGGGAAATGAACCGTCTGGGGATCATCGTAGACGTAAGCCACATTTCCGACAAGGCATTTTACCAGGTGCTGGAAGTAAGCAGCACCCCGGTAGTTGCATCTCATTCCAATGCCAGGGCCCTTTGCGATCATCCGCGCAACCTGGATGACGACATGCTCATCGCACTAGCAGAAAATGGCGGGGTAATCCAGCTATGTGTTCTGGGATCATATGTTAAAAATATGGATCCAAATACTGAAAGAGATCAGGCTTTTGCCGAGCTACGGGCTACCTACAACAACTTCGAGAGCCTTAGCGACGAGCAAATGGCTGTGGTGCGTGAAAAATGGGCTGAGATCGATCACAAATATCCTGCACCCATGCCTACCGTTGCCGATCTGGTTGATCATATCGATCACATCGTGAACCTGGTGGGTATTGATCATGTGGGTATTGGAACGGATTTTGACGGGGGTGGGGCCCTGAAAGACCTTTATGATGTGACCGAGATGGGAAATATTACCCTTGAACTGGTCCGACGCGGTTACAGCAAAAAAGATATTGAAAAGATCTGGGCAGGTAACTTTATGCGTGTTTTCAGGGAAGTGGAAAAAGCAAGACAGGCAAAAGGCTGCTGCTCATCGCATTGATTCACCCGTGACAGAAATCAAAAGGCTGACCCGGAAAATGGGTCAGCCTTTTTTGTCAAAACAAGGAAACCTGATTTAGTTGCTATCCTTTTAAACTGCCTGCTGTTACTTCAAATGAAATTACTCATAACCAATATTTTCAACCGGATTCAGGCTGATGATCTTCCTGGAAACCCCCCATACAGTAAATAAAGAAATACAGAGCACCAGCAACAAGGGGATCAGAAACATTCCCGGTTCAATCTGCATGCGTACAGCAAAACCATCCAGCCATCTGCCAAGGAATGAGACCACTGCCGGGACTGCAATCAATGCAGCCACCAGCCACAATACCAGGTAATCGCGAAATAATAGCATAAAAATGGTATGCTGACTGGCACCCAACACCTTGCGGATGCCAATTTCTTTTCTGCGTTGTTCGGCCGTAAAAGCTGAAAGGCCGATCAGGCCCACGATGGTCACCATGATCACCAGCAGGGAAAAAAGGGCAAATACCATCCCAAAGCGGCGGTCGTGCTCAAACTGCGCAAAATAATAATCATCCAGGAAAAAATAATCAAAAGGGTTTCCCGGGAAGAACCTCCCGTAAAGGGGTTCTATCTGCTGCAACATATGTGCCAGGGGTTTATTGTCGTAACTGATGGTAAAGTATCCCAGGTTGCGAACAGGCTGCCAGAACATCTGGGGTTCGATGATCTCCTTGGGAGAAAGCTGAAAAAAGTCAACCACCACTCCGGAAATGAACAGCTCCCTTTGGCCCAGGAAAACGATTTGCCCAGTAGCATCCCGGGCATCTTCAAAGCCCAGCAGCAGGGCAGCGTTCAGGTTAATAACCACCCGGTCGCGGTCAAGATCGGGAATACCCGTAAAACCTTCTCCTTCGATAAAAGGAATACCCAAGGTTTCAAAGAAGTCAATATCGGCCTCTGTCACCCGAATGTTCTTGCTGTTACCGGGCTGATCGCCCATACGGTAAAAACCACCCCGGTTGAACATGTTGGATTTTCCAGGTATTACAGATGAAAAGGATGCATTCTGGACTCCATCTATCTGCTTCAGCTCATTACGGAAGGCATTGAAGCGCAAAGGCAATCCGGGTTCTCCCACCACGGGGGCTTTCAGCACCAGTCGTCCCTGAAGCTCAAAACCCAGATCGCGCTTCAACATGTGCTGATATTGCAGATAAACTCCAGTGGTAGCTGCAATAAGAGCAATGGCGATCATGAACTGGAAGGCCACCAGTATCCTGCGCATTCCCGATTTTCCTTTCACCGGGCCCTGGGTTCCCTTCAGGATATTGACCAGATTGTTGCCCGTTATGCCCAATCCTGAGTATACCCCGGCAGAAACTGTGCCCACCAGAAAAGCAATCCCTACCACCAGGGGGAACCATGGCTGACTATAAAAACCAAGGCCTTTGGGTAAACCTGCAAACTCATAAAAGGGATGCCTGAACACTTCAACCAGCAGCAGGGCTATTAGCATGGCCATTATGTTAACCAGCACCGATTCGGTAAAAAATTGTTCCAAAAGCTGTTTTCGCTGGGCTCCACTCACCTTGCGGATGCCAATTTCACGCAGGCGTTTGATGGAGGCGATGGTGGTGAGATTGAAAAAGTTAACCCAGGCAATCAACAAAATAAACCAGGAGACGATGGCAAGCAAATTCAGGGTTGCTTTATCCCCGTTTACCCTAAGCTCGTGCATCAGCCTTGATCCCAGGTGAATATCTGTCAGAGGCTGAAGCCTGTATACAAAACCCATCTGGCTTTGAGCCAAGGCTTCACCCATATGCTCCTCAACATACTCATCGATGCCTTGATTTATTTTTTCGGGATCAGTTCCAGCCAACAGCCTGATATAGGTATAAAAACCACTGTTGACCCAGCCGTTTTCAAGAACCCCGGGATGCTGACGGTCCCAGCTGGAAAGCGATAGGAACATATTGGCCTGAAAATGCATGTTGGCTGGCATGTCTTCAAAAACAGCAGTTACTTCATACCGGTCTTTTTTATTAAAGAAAATCAACTTCCCGATTGGATCAGCTTCCCCGAAATATCTTCGGGCGGTAGAACGCGAAACAGCTACCTGGCCTGGTTCGTCCAGACATTGACTGCAGCTGCCCGACAAAAGGGGTATGCCCAGAAGTTCGAATATCGGAGATTCGGAAAAAAATACTTTTTCCTCTTCAAAGAAGATATCCTCATGGAAAAACACTCCCTCCACCCGGTACATGCGGGCAAAGTCAAGCACCTCAGGAAATTGCTGTTTGAGCACCGGTCCCACAGGGGGAGAGCAGGATGCAAAAGCTACCTCATCACCCATTTGCATCCAGCGTGAATAAAGCACCCGGTAGGTATCGGGATAATAAGGAGATTGTTTATCAAAACTCTTGTTGAACTGAACGTATTGGGTGATAAACAAACAGGCAGCTATTCCCACTGCCAGACCCAGTACATTAATAAAATACAGGCCGGGTCTCTTTTTCATGACCCGGATTGCCACTTTGACATAATGCAGTATCATACTGGATATTTTTTTTTATTACATATCAAATTAAATGCCAGTCAATGTAAACAACTGGAAGTTAAAGAATGACAGTCGGGTTTCATCTTAAGCAATCCCTGCAGAATGGTTTTTTTGTGTCCGGCATTGTACACTTTTGTCCGGATCAGGACATCAGCTTACTGATCAGCAAACATAGTGTAAATATTTAACTGCAAATGAACATTCAGTGGAAGATGTTGTTTTTTGAAAACAAATGGACAATTTATGTAGATTAAACTCAAAAATTGCTTCACCAGAACTAATTACTCAATCGTTCACCAATCAACCAAAAGATGGAAAATTTTACACTTTACCTGATCCCTGCCATAGGGGTCATAGCCCTGATTTACACGGGGATACGTACCACATGGATCAAAGACCAGCCAGCGGGCAATGAAAAGATGCAAAAAATATCCGCATTTATATCCCAGGGTGCTATGGCCTTTATCAAGGCTGAATACAGGATTTTGGCCATATTCGTGGTGCTGATCACCATAGTGCTGATATTTGTAGCCCATCCTGAAGCCTCCCATCCATTAGTGGCCTTGTCATTTGTTTTAGGAGCGGGCAGCTCGGCCCTTGCGGGATATATCGGGATGCGAATAGCCACCCTGGCCAATGTGCGTACTGCCCAGGCAGCGCGCAACAGCCTGAACCAGGCCCTGAAAGTAGCATTTTCAGGAGGTAGTGTCATGGGCTTAAGCGTAGTTGGGCTGGGGGTTCTTGGCCTTGGGTTGCTTTTTATATTATATGGTAACCTTTTCAGCACCGGGAGCGCCAGTCAGGTTGCCCGCATATTATCGGTAATCACGGGTTTTTCTTTTGGCTCATCCACAATTGCCCTGTTTTCAAGGGTAGGAGGTGGAATCTTCACCAAAGCCGCAGACGTGGGTGCCGACCTGGTGGGTAAGGTAGAGTCGGGAATTCCGGAAGACCATCCCCTGAACCCCGCTACTGTGGCTGATAATGTCGGGGATAATGTGGGGGATGTGGCAGGTATGGGTGCCGACCTTTTCGAATCCTATGTCAGCAGCATCATTGCAGCCATGGTTCTGGGGGTTACCTTCATGACCGCCACCTATACCGATGCCTTTGAAGGGCTTTCGCCCGTGGTGCTACCCTTGTTCCTGGCTGCTGCCGGAATACTCACATCCATAGTGGGTACCTTTTTTATAAAAGTGAAGGAAGGAGGCAATCCACAGACAGCCCTTAATATCGGGCAGCTGGTTTCGGCAGTGATCATGGTAATACTCTCTTATCTCATCATTACCTACATCTTTCCTGCCAATATCGTCTACACCGATGTATTGTACGGAAATGTGGTGCGCGAAATCACTTCCTTCAACATCTTCCTGTCCTCCATTATCGGGCTTGCCGCCGGGCTGATCATCGGGTATTCCACCGAGTTTTTCACAGGTTTGAATTACCTGCCCGTGCGCATCATTGCTAGGCAGTCCATTACCGGAAGTGCAACAAATATAATCTCTGGACTAGGAATCGGGATGTTTTCCACCATTATACCAATTGTTACCATTGCTGCAACCATCATCCTGGTATTCAGCCTTAGCGGCTTGTATGGTATAGCCATAGCGGCTGTTGGCATGCTTTCCAATCTGGGCATTCAGCTGTCGGTGGATGCATATGGGCCCATATCCGACAATGCCGGAGGAATTGCCGAGATGTCGGAGTTGCCCCCCCAGGTAAGGGAAAAAACGGATAAACTGGATGCGGTAGGCAATACTACTGCAGCCATCGGCAAGGGGTTCGCCATTGGCTCGGCCGCCCTGACAGCCCTGGCTCTTTTCGGAGCCTACATGACGGCGGCGAATATCTCAACCATCGATGTATCCAAGTCCATGGTGATTGCCACCCTATTCATCGGGGCGCTGCTTCCTTATGTATTCTCAGCACTGACTATCAGGGCGGTAAGCGATGCGGCCATGGCCATGATCCTGGAGGTACGCCGTCAGTTCACCACCATTGAACCATTGAAGAAGGCGCTGGCAGTGATGAAGAAAAACCAGGGCCTGCCCCAGTCGCAATGGACAGATGCCGACAAGCAGATAATGAACCAGGCTGAAGGCACCCCCCGATATGATGAGTGTGTAATCATCTCAACCAGGGCTGCGCTCAAGGAGATGATTCTGCCGGGTATCATAGCTGTTGGTGTTCCCGTTATTGTGGGCCTCACAATGGGTGCTGAGGCACTGGCAGGGCTGCTTGCCGGGGTAACTGTATCGGGGGTTCTGCTTGCCATTTTCCAGGCAAATGCCGGTGGCTCATGGGACAATGCCAAAAAGCTTATCGAAAGTGGCCTGGTGCATCAAGGGAAAAACTACGGGAAAGGCTCCGAAGCACATAAGGCTGCCGTTGTGGGCGATACGGTAGGCGATCCCCTGAAGGACACTTCAGGGCCCTCCCTGAACATTCTGCTTAAACTAGTCTCTATTGTAGCACTGGTACTTGCTGCAACGGCATTCGCGGCTTAAACTTTCAAAACCATAATAGAAACAAAAGCCGGGGAGATCCGGCTTTTGCTGTTAAAGGCCTATACGGTAAAAGTTGGCATAGAAGAAATACCTGCCCGTCAGTTCGGCAATAAGAAAGAAGATAAAGGCCCATGAGAGCCATGAAATCCTGGTGTTTTTAATGACCAGCACCTGGTAGCCCCACCTGCCACAGATCAACGCACCCAAAATTAGCAGACCCGTCTGCATTATGCTGAAAAACAGGGGAACGCGGGGTATTTCGTATGCCACTGTCTCAAGCTGCGGAGAAGACACCATCCAGGCAAACATAAGGCGGACCACTACCATCAACAATAAAATCAGTAAAACAATTCTTCCAACTTGAGCTTTTTCATCCTGCAGCATTGCAGGTGATTCAAGGCGCACTAAAATCGTTAATAAGGCAGCGGGACCAAGCAAAAATGCCGTTGCAAAAAACCTAAGGAATGTGGTGGGCGTATCCCACAGGGGAACTGTTGGAATCATATAAACCCGGGCCATTGCATAAATCAGAATAAGGCCGGTAGCAACAACCACTGCGTGTAACAAGGTCATCCACAGCGACTGCAGCCATGTTCTGCGCAGCGACATCCACCAGATGAACAAAAGCCCAAGGTATGCAGAAGCAAAAAAGATTTCCAGACTAAGCCATGAAGAATCAATGTTGCTCAATGCATAATATGCCCGAAAAGGAGAACCCAGGTGCAGGAACGAAAAAACCAGGGCAGCAGCCATACCAGCCAGCGCTACCGAGCCTGCCCTGCGGCGAAGGCGCATGAACACGGCTCTTGAAGGGTACAGCAGCTCAACAATAAAAAGGGTGGCCATGATGCCGGCACTCATCTGGGCCAGCATGGTAAAAAGTACCAACGACCATTCATTTAGATCCATATTTCACCTCCTCTTTGTTCATTACTTTGCCATGATATGCGGCAGCCATGGCTTCATCCCGATGAGATTTCACCACCAGGGCAGGTTTGGTTAATTCGGCGCTGGCAAGGGGATAGATCACGGCATTGGTGCCATAACGGCTCTGGAGGTCTTCCAGTTCGCCAAAGTCAAAGGCCCTAAGAGGGCATGCTGTCACGCATGATGGGAATTTTCCATCAGTCAGGTAATCATAACACATGGTACATTTGGTCATCACCCGGTTCACAGGGTCGTACATCAGTGAGCCGTAGGGGCAGTTCCATTCGCAGTACCGGCATCCCATGCAGCGATCCTGGCTGATCAAAACCACACCCTCTTCATTTTTATTGATGGCCTTGTTTGGACAAGACTTCATGCACACAGGATCCTGACAATGATTGCACGACATAGAGATATTGTATGAGAAGACTCTTGGCTGCCAGGCAGCCCCCTGCTGTTCCCAATGCCCCCCGCTGACCTCATATACCTTCCGCCAAAGCATACCTGCAGGGAGGTTGTGCTTGTCTTTGCAGGCTACCTGGCAGGTTTTGCAGCCCGAACAGCATGAAGCATCAAAATAAAAAGCTGGCTGTTTATACATATCTCCTTTCATTAAATTTTTCAACCTGAACCATAATGGTATGTTGTGCATTTCCAAAAGCAAGGGGAGTCCACCTGTGAGAGGTGAGTACATTGACACAACCCCTGCGGTCAACACCCTGCTTGTCAGGAGTATACCATGCCCCCTGGGGGATATTCACCACTCCCGGCATCATCCGGGGGGTGAGCCGGCATGGAATGGCCAGTTTTCCCCTCTGATTATAAACCAGTACCATATCGCCATTGTTTATTCCCCGGGCAGCTGCATCCATGGGATTCATAAATACCCGCTGGGGAAAGGCCTCCTCTAGCCAATCGATCCCATCATGGGTTGAATGCACCCTTGACATATAATGATGGCCTATGGCCTGAAGGGGATAATCACTGCTTTCGGGTCCAAAGGGGCTCTCCCACTCGGTGATATATTTAGGAACGGCGGGAATCTCCTCCGGGTTGTTCATCTCGTAAAGGCGACGGGAGAAGATCTCAATTTTTCCTGAAGGGGTATTCAGCGGGTGCTTCCTGGGATCCTTGCGAAAATCACGGAATGCTATTTTTGGCTCCTTAACGGGAACCGAGTAGACGCCGGTATTTTGTTCTTCCAGCTCATCCAGGGAAGGAACTTCCGGGAAGCGGGTTGCCCGGTAGCGACCAAGGGCCCATTCAATCCATTCACGCTCATTTCGGTTTTCGGTATACTGTTCTTCAACTCCGAAACGCCGTGCAAGTTCAACACAAATCTGATAATCGCTTTTTGTTTCAAAGGGAGGCTCAGTGATTTTCGGATTCAATATCACCTCGTCTCCATATTTCCAGCCATCCTGTAACCCCCACATTTCAAACTGGGTACAAACGGGCAATACCAGGTCGGCAAATTTTCCTGATGGAGTCATAAATTGATCCTGGAAAGCAATAAACTCCACAAGCGACTCATCCTGCAGAATGGCTGCCGTGCGATTCACATCCGAATGCTGGTTGATCAGGATATTGGAAGCAACATTCCAGATCAGCTTAATGTTGTTATTTAGTTTATCTGCACCCCTGACACCTTCCTGGGGTCCCATCTCCTTTCCACGTAATATGGCCTCGGTCCACAAAAACACCGGGATAGTTTCACGAACAGGATTTCGGCCCGTTGGAAACACATTCCAAAATGGGCCTCCATCATCAGCCTGCAGGGCAATGCCACTTGCCCAGCCTCCGGGAATACCGATATTGCCAGTGATGGCTGCCAGCACACAACCAGCCAGCACAGGCTGTTCTCCATAGGCGCGGCGTTGCATGCCATAGCCCTGGTAAAGCATGGCAGGCTTGGTGGAGCCATATTCCCGGGCGATACGGCTGATGGTTTGTGCAGGAATACCTGTTATGGCCTCTGCCCAGGAAGGGGTTTTGGGAATACCATCGCGGGTGCCGAAAATATAATCGTGGTAACTTTCGGCATCTTCCAGACCTTCAGGCATCTGACTGTTATCAAAGCCAATGCAGCAGCGGCTGATGAAATCCCGGTCATGGAGGTTTTCGTTGATGATTACATAGGCCATTGCGCTCATCAATGCCACATCGGTACCCGGCCGAATGGGGATCCATTCATCGGCCAGAGCCACGGCACTCATACTCATGCGCGGATCAATGCAAATGACTTTGGCTCCCTTCTCCCGGGCCTTTTTCACGAAGAAATCACTGTTGGTGCCATCACGCATTTCGGCAGGATTCCAGCCCCACATGATGATATATTTTGAATTAACCCAGTCCTGGCGCTGATTGCCGCTGACCCCAGTTCCAAAGATATAGGGAGTGGCCTGGCTGATGCATGCCCAGCTGTAACTGTTATAATACCCCAGTGATCCCCCGATAAGATTCATTAGCCTGGCTGCTGTCTGCCGGCCGTTTAGCTGGTTATAGCTTCCCGTGCCATAAGGAACCAGGATGGCCGAATTCCCATACTTTCTGATTGCCTGGCTGATTTGTACATACAACATGTCTATGGCCTCCTGCCAGCTAATACGCTCAAATTTGCCTTCCCCGCGCTCCCCTACCCGTTTCATAGGATATTTCAGCCTGTTGACATGATCCTGCCTTCTGCGATAAGACCGACCCCTGATACATGCCCGAAGCTGGGGTTCCTCAAGGGTGTCGGCAGGGCGATCATCCGTTTCAATACGCAGGATCTTTCCCTCCTTAACAATTACCTTTAATACACAACGCCCACCGCAGTTGTGAGAAGGACATCCGGCCCGGATCACCTGGCTGCCATCAGGAAGGACCTCCACCTGCCCGGGAGTGGCACCAGGAATGGAAATACAGGAGGTTATCGCACTACCGGCAAAAACCCCTGCCCCAAATACTGAGCTGATCTTTAAAAAACACCTGCGATCCATGGACCTGGTTCCCTGTTTATTTTCCATTGAGGGAATATTCCCCCCAGAAGTATCTGACATAATAAAAAATTATGGATCAAAGAATAAATCAACAGCTAAATTAATAAAAGACGCTTTTATGAATGGAAAAAAGTAAAAGCTCCCCGCCCATCCTCCAAACCAATATATTTTTGCCCTGAATTCAGAAGTTTCTTCAGGAAAGGATTTGAAAAAAGGGAAAAATATGCATACATTAGCGCATCAAAAAGTACCTGGACCCTTGGGGTTATTCAAATATTAGAAATGCCAATACGTTACTGTCTTCTTTTTTTTATTCTTCTTGGCACCACCAGCCAATTATTGGGGAATATTGACAGCCTGCGCATTCAGTTAAGGCTTGCCAGCAGCGATACAACCAAAATCCGGCTGCTGACCGAAATCGGCGACCTGTACCAAAACATCCCCGACTCGGCTCTGCATTATTACCAGCAAGGTATAAGCATTGCCAACACAAGCCGCATGGACCATCCCCTGATCCTTGAACAAAAAGGTTTATTGCTAAGGTATGCAGGCATCATTTACCGCAATAAGGGAGAGTTTTATCCAGCTTTGTATCACTACCAGCAGTCGCTGGATATTTACCTTAGGCTGAACCACCAGCAGGGCATCAGCGCCGTGTATAACAATTTCGGAGTGGTTTACCGCAACCTGGGAAATTATCCATTAGCCCTTGAACATTACCATAAAGCCCTGGCTTTTTATGAAGAAATGGGAGACATTCAGGGGACTGCCTCCTGTTTTAATAACATCGGGGTTATTCACGATATCCAGGGGAATTATTACCTGGCGCTGGAATATTATGGCAAAGCATATGATATTTTTGCAAGGGAGAATAATCAGCCACGTATGGGTAGTTCATTGATCAACATGGGCAATGCCCATCTTGCACTTTATGAACACCAACAGGCACTGGATCATTACAACAGGGCCATTGATATCTTTATCCCTCTGAACAACAAGACTTCCCTTGCCAGGATCTACCAGAATATGTCAGTTATTTACCTGCGGGAAAAGCAGCATGAAATGGCTCATCATCACCTGCAAACTGCCCTTGGGCTTGCCCAGGAGCTGAATGACCGCAAGAGCCTGACTGTGATTCTGAAAAACCAGGCAGAATTAAGATATTCTCAGGGAAACTTTGAAGAAAGCCGCCGTTTGGGCCTCTCCTCTCTGGAGACAGCCCGACAGATCGGTTCGCTGGACGACCAGACCAATGCTTGCCTAATCCTGTCAAAAGCTGCTGCCGGCATGGGCCACATGCGACAGGCATATGACTATGCCATGGAGCACATTGCCCTGAAAGACAGCCTGCATGGGATCGAGAAATCAAAAGCTGTCATGGAGCTGGAAGCCAAATATCAGAATGAAAAGATCCAGCAAGAAAACACGCTTTTGCACAAAAACCAGGAATTACAAAACCTTCGGTTGAAAGCAAAAGACCTGTCCCTGCAGCGCCAGCAGATCATCATCCTGCTGGCAGTGATCCTGCTGATATTGGGTCTGGTTTTTCTTTACTTCAAAATCAGGCAAAACCGCAAGATCCGGGAGGCCTACCTGCAGCTTGAGGTGCAGAACCGCGAAATACAGGCCAAAAACAAAGAGATCAGGATGCAGCGCAATGAGATCAATCAGCACCGCAACCTGGTACTGGCCCAGAAAAATCAGATTGAAGAACAAAACAAAGCCCTCTCCCTTGCCCATCGCGAGATACTTTCTGGTTTAAGATATGCCGAACGGATCCAGGGTTCTCTTCTGCCCGATTTGGATTATCTGAATCAGCATCTGGGAGACAGCTTTGTCCTGTTTAAGCCAAAAAACATGGTAAGCGGCGATTTTTACTGGCTGGCTCGTAAAAACGGTCAGATACTGATCGCTGCAGCCGATTGTACCGGCCATGGGGTTGCCGGGGGGTTACTAAGCATGCTGGGAATGTCATTCTTGAATGAATCCCTTACAAGATCCTCACTGAAAAACTCCGCCCATTATCTTGAATACCTGACCCAGCGACTGGAAGAAAGCCTTGATGTGTCTGAAGAAGGCCGCCAGACCCTTGAAGGTATGGTGATTTCTTTCTGCATCTATAACACGAAAACCTCAAGTATTGAATACTCCGGGGCCGACTCCTCCCTGGCCCTGGTACGAAACAACAAACTGGAGCATATCCGGGGAGACCGCCATCCCATTAGTCAGGTAACTTCACATAAAAATGGATTCAGTTGCAGGCTTATCGACCTCATGCCTGGCGATATGATCTACATTTATTCCGACGGGTATATCAATCAGCTGGGAGGTAAAAATGGCAACCGCTATACCTCTGCTCGCTTCTTCAGGCTTCTTGAAAACATTTCACCTCATAGTTTATCATACCAGAAGTCGCTGCTGGAAATCGAACTGGATCGCTGGAAAGGAAATTCTTTTGAACAGGTAGACGATATCCTGCTCTTGGGGTTCAGAGTGTAATTTTCAAAAGTTACCTTCTAAATATCAGCGATCATTTTAGGAAGGCTGCCATTTTTTGCAGACTCTTTTGATTTCCCCTTGAAATTCATCACCAGATAAATCAGGTATAACGGCGGATGATGTATACATCATAGTCCCCCAGGTATTGAAACCCAAGATCTTTATACATTTTTACGGCTTGCAGGTTGGAGTTGTGGACCTCGAGTTTCAGCTGAAAGCCCTTTCTTCTGGCAAAATCAATAGAAGCCATGGCAAGGTTGGTGCCAATTCCCTGTTTCTGGTAGCGGGGATCCACCCCGAAGTGATGCAGGTGTAAGCGCCTGCCGTCAAAGGTCATCCATGAAGTAGCCAGCAACTCTCCTTCAGGGCTTTCGGCCACCAAAAGGCTCCCCCCCATGGCAATGCTGCTTTCAATGATCTGCTGGTTGTCGCCCCTGGCAGCCCCTCCCAAACCGGTAACTTCCCATAATTTTTCAATGCCAGGATAATCCTGTGAACGGTAGTCCCGAATGATCATTTTATCTTTCATCATTGGTCCGCTTTATTGGGTGTGGGGAATCAAAGATTAAAAATAAAAAAATATTCTCCAAAAAAGCTTTTCCCGGGCATTTTTCATCAGTTAGGCTAACTTTTTTTAGGTAATTTGCAAAGAAAACCGCAGAATCCAAAAGTCATGATAACATCCGTAAATCCAGCTACATTTGAGCAAATAGGCACTTATACACCCCATGGCCGGGATGAAGTACAACGGATCATCGAGCAGGCCAACCTGGCCCAGCAGCAATGGTCTAAGCAAGCTTTTAGCCAGCGCAGCCAGCTGATGCATGAAGCAGCCCGGGTACTGCGCGGGCAAAAAGAAGCATTTGCCCGTACCATCACACTTGAAATGGGCAAACCCATAACACAGGCTAGGGCCGAAGTGGAAAAATGCGCCGCTGTATGTGATTTTTATGCAGAAAATGCCGCCCGATATCTGGAAGCCGAGCCGGTAGAAACAGAATATTCACAAAGTTTCATCAGTTTTCAGCCCCTTGGGGTTGTGCTCGCGGTAATGCCCTGGAATTTTCCTTTCTGGCAGGTATTCCGTTTTGCAGCTCCTGCCTTGATGGCGGGAAATGCTGCACTTTTGAAGCATGCTTCCAATGTAATGGGTTCGGCACTTGCCATTGAATCGGTGTTCCGGCAGGCGGGTTTCCCGCAGGAATTATTTCGAAGCCTTTTGGTGGGCAGCCAGCAGGTAGGCCAGGTAATCGAGCACCCGGGTGTGCATGCTGTGACTCTCACCGGCAGCGTGGGTGCCGGTATGGCCGTAGCTGCCAAAGCAGGGCAGATGCTTAAGAAAACGGTGCTTGAGCTTGGCGGAAGCGATCCCTATGTTGTTCTGGAGGATGCCGACCTGAAACAGGCAGCCCAAACCTGCGTCAGCAGCCGTTTGATCAACGGAGGACAAAGCTGTATTGCCGCCAAACGTTTCATTGTTGTCAAACCGGTTTATGATGAGTTTGTGAAACTCTTTGTTGAGATGATGCAGCAAAAAGTAATGGGCGACCCAATGGATGAGACAACTGAAATTGGCCCCCAGGCTTCAGAAAAGCTTCGTAATGAGCTGCATCAGCAAGTGCTTGAAAGCATCCAGCTGGGAGCTAAATGCTTACTGGGTGGCTTAATTCCGGAAGAAAAAGGAGCATGGTATCCACCCACTGTGCTGGCAGATGTTAAACCTGGTATGCCCGCCTACGAGCAGGAGCTGTTCGGACCCGTGGCTGCCATCATAAAGGCCAATGACCAGGAAGATGCCATACACATTGCCAACGATACCGTTTTTGGCCTTGGGGCAGCTGTATTTACCCGGGATGAGGAAAAAGGGAAAATAATAGCCGAAACACGCCTGAATGCCGGATGCTGCTTTGTAAATGATTTTGTGAAATCAGATCCACGGCTGCCTTTCGGTGGTATTGGTCACAGCGGCTATGGACGCGAGTTATCCTACTTTGGCATAAGGGAGTTTACAAATATTAAAACAGTAGTGGTTAAGTAAATTAAGAATTAAGAATTAAGAATTAAGAATTAAGAATTAAGAATTAAGAATTAAATATAAAAAATTTAAATAGTTTGCATGCAGAGGGAAAAAATGTTTAAAAGCGCTGCAGGATGCATAAAGGGCAAATAAAATTTCAATTCAGGAATGAATGCAGTAAAAAAAGCGCAAAACCCCGGCAGATAAAGAAAAAGCCTGCTTTTGGGGCAGGCTTTAAGTGATTCCGCTTGGATTCAATTTAATATTGGTTTTCAGGAGTTTATAAATAAACAGTTCTCTTATAGTCCGCATTTCAAAATAAAAACTATTATTCACCTCCAAACCCACACTTATGGAAACAGATCCTTACACTAGCGAACTGGAGTTCTTAAAAAAAGAACTGGCCAAAACAAGAAGGAAAATTAGGGAGTTGAAGTTGAGATTAAATACTGATGTTTCTATTAAATTATCCTGGTATCACCAAAATTAAAAACCATGAAAACAAAAAGGAAAAAGTATTACCACCTAACCGATGTGGCCAACGCTTCAAAAATATTAACCGAGGGTATAAAAGCAAATAATGAGGGCCTAATCTTTATGTTTGAAAATCTGGTCATTTGTTATAATGGCATTATAAATACTGTGGCCGATTGCATTGCATATAATCAATTATATTTGGAAGAGTATGCTGTGTTTGAGATTGCCAGCCTGGGTATTTATGGAGAAATAATGCCCGATAACGTGGGGGAGGTTTCAGCCAAATTTCAGCATATTTTAAAACAGGAACTAATAGAAAAACAGTTTATTAAATTAATTATTCCACAGGTAACAACAGAATATACGCCGTGGGATATCCGCCAGATATTGGAATTTTTTCAAACAAGAGAAGAGGACCCGAATGAAGAAATTAAGGAACTTTTTTCTATTCTTTCACGGCAAGAGCGGTTTAAACGAAATTGAAATAAGATCAATGAATTTCAAAGCCCCGCAGCCTGCGGGGCTTTTTTGTTTGACCTGATTGTCAGTTTTTTAGATTTTTTTTGCTTTCGAAGGTAACAATGTTACACCATCTATTGAAAAACTATTACGTAGATTTGGTTCACTTCAAGCGACCCAAACCTGAAGCCGTGAAAAGATATTCAACTTATAACCCTATTGCAACACCCGAAGCAGGCAACGGCTGCCGATGGGTCCCTTCGGGTGTTTGCTTTAGGGTTTACCTCCGTAATGTGACCCAACATGAACGAAGCCGAAAAAATCGACTATCAGAATTTTAAGCCACGTGGCTGGATCCAGCTTCACAGGCGTATGCTTGAATGGGAATGGTATCGAGATATACCTACATTCAAGCTATTCATTCACCTGTTATTAAAGGTGAGCTTTCAGAAAAAAAGTTGGCAAGGGATCCTTATTAGCCCTGGGCAGGTGATCACAGGGAGAAAGAACCTTAGTGCTGAAACCGGTCTTTCTGAAATGCAGATAAGAACTGCCTTAGTAAAGCTTCAAAAGACAAATGAAATACCCATCAAAACAACCACAAAATATTCAATAATAACTGTGGTTAACTGGGTTTCCTTCCAAGAAGGTAACCAGCAAACCAACCAATCAGCAACCAACAAACACCCAACAGATAACCAACAAATAACCACAACTAAAAAAGGGAATAAAGAAAAAAAAGAAATAAAGAAAAAAGAAGAATGGATTGCGCCCTCACTCCAAGAGGTAATTGATTTTTTTCTTTTAAATGGATATACAAAAGAAGCAGCTGCAAAGGCTTTTAAATATTATGAAGTTGCCAGCTGGGTAGACAATAGGGGGAATCCAGTTAGAAGCTGGAAACAGAAAATGATTTCTGTTTGGTTTAAGCCTGAGCACAAACAAGAAAAATCACACATTAAGCGCCTGGATATCGACAGTGGTCCGACAAAAGACGAGGCTGCAAAAATTTTAAGGGAAGCAAACATAACGGTTAAATCCATAGGAACTAATCGGCGGGACACATTAGTTACTGATTACGGGAAGCTATAAATAAGAAATTATGAAAGCATAGGTTTGTGTGAAAACACCCAAAAACCTGACTGGAAATAATATTTTTCTACAAATAATACTGCAAAATGTTTTGCCAATCGGTTTAAACAAACAATTTAATACGATTAACTTATCGGGTGTTTTTGGGCTTT
>OBJA01000129.1_pt1 | contig 74870 bp, 69 predicted proteins | sample 1519751 | NCBI WGS metagenome assembly OBJA01 (sample SAMEA3881238, study PRJEB22517) | soil metagenome | biome: lake sediment; feature: soda lake sediment; material: sediment, water from around vicinity | place: India | collected 2013-12-23 | depth 3 m | reverse complement strand
ACGCACGATACCCGCTGACGCAACAGCCGCGGACAGATCATCAGATGCCTCGTCCTTTCTCTCGGAGCAGAACACGCCGTAAATATAGCCGTCTTGGTGCTGAGTCAACCGCATGTCGTAGACATTGGTCTCATCACCGCAGGTATCCGGCAGGCATACGGGATAGTCCAAAAAGCGAAAGCCGTCCACAGGACTGCCGCTTTTGGCGACAGCAAAAAAAGATTTTCGGTCGTTTCCTTCTACCCGCGCAACAAGATGATACTGGCCGTTAATCCATAGGGCCCCCGCGTTGAATACCGCATTGACTGAAAGCCTCTGCATAAAATGCGGATTCGACTGAGCGCTTAAGTCATACTGCCAAAAAACCGGTATATGATCGCGCGTGAGCACTGGATGCTGATAACGGTCAAATATGCCGTTGTATAGGTCTTGGCGTACATTTTTACGAGCGATCAGATCTTCGTAGCGCTTTTGTTCAATCTCATATCGTTCATGAAGCATGTCCGGCTCTCCTAATCAGCTCTATGCACATCCTGCCGTTATGGTATGGGCATTTCCACTCGTTGACGATCGGGCAGCCTTCGATGGGTCTTGCGTTCTCATCGACGGCCCACAGCCATTCCGAATCCGGCCGCCTGTCTATCTGTCTCTCGCATATATGCGACCACAGATTATACGCGGCCTCCAGATACTGAGCGTTTTCCCGGGCCTTTTGATAGGCATTCACGAAGCCGACAACACCCTCTGCCTGCACCCACCAGATGCCAGTGCGATCCGTCTCACCATTGCACTTTTCGTTGAGCAGCATCGATTGATTGAGTGCGCGGCTAAGCGTCTTGCTCTCCAGCGCGGAAGTAACTGGAGCCAGCTTGGCCGAATAAAATGCATCCTCCAGCACATCGCAAGCTCTGTCGATCAGCCATGCCGCCTCGATATCGTGACCATACGATTCAAGATCGATGATTGGACCCATATCTGCATCGAAAAAAACATTCAGTCTTGTGTGGTCGGAATCGTAAATTTTATCGCATATCATGTCGAGTATGAAGCGCAGCAGCCTCGCGGTTGTCTCGCGTCCGCCCTGACGATATAGCTCAGTATAAGCCTCCAGCACATGCAGCATCGTATTCATCGTCCTGTGCGCGATAATACCGTTTTCAGACAGCTTGTCATTTTGCTCAGGCAAAAAATCCTCAGTAAACGACTCAAGATAGCCGCGCTTGTCGCGACATCGACTTTCGATCAGTCCGCAAATCTCATGCGCGAGATCGAGTGCCATTTCGTCCCTGCACGCATCGTAATAAGCGCAAAGCGCGTATATCGCAAATGCTTGGTTGTATGTTTGCTTGCCGCTGTCGCTTGCCATACCGTTGTATTGAACAGACCAGTACAAACCGCCGTGTTGCTTGTCGATGCAATGCTCCTGCATAAAGCGATACGCATGCTGAGCGTAATCGAGCAGCGCCGCGTTGCCAAACAACATGTACGCATTTGAAAAAAACCAGAGGATACGGCTGTTCAAAAGGCAGCCCTTGTCTGCTTTCCAATCCTTTTGAAGATTATATCCAACCCTTCCGCAATAGCCGCCAAATTCGTTATCGCGCAAAGCGCACCAGAACGGTATGATTCGGTTTTTCAGTTCATTTTTTGACCATTTTGCCAGCTCTTCGATTGTTTTTGTCATTTACTGCTCCCCGTATCCATATTGTTGCTGTTTGATTTAATGTAGGTCACCAGTTCATCGAGCTGCGCAAAAGCCAGCGCCACATAGCTGTCCGCTGCGCCGTAATATATGGCAATGCGTCCTGTGGCGGAATCAGCAAGCGCCGCACAAGGGAAACAGACGTTGGGCACAAAGCCGCGCTCCTCATAATCCGTCTCGGGCGTGAGCACAAAATGATTGCAGCGGTAACGCACAACTGACGGATCATCGGTATCGAGCAGTGCACAGCCGATACTGTAAACAAAGCCGTTACACGTGCTGCTAACGCCATGATAGAAGATTAGCCATCCTTCGCTCGTCTCGATGGGAACGGCACCGCCGCCCACCTTGACCGATTCCCACCAGTTGCCGGTGGTGGAAAATACATGTCTGTGGCGTCCCCAATAGATAAGATCTGGGCTTTCGCTCAGAAAAACATCGCCGAAAGGCGTATGGCCGCTGTCACTCGGACGCGACAGCATCACATAATTGCCGCCGATTTTGCGCGGGAAAAGCACCGCGTTGCGGTTGAACGGTAAAAACGGATTCTCCATACTCTCAAAATGCACAAAATCCATTGTTTTGGCCAAACCAATCGTCGCTCCGTGATAATCGGTGCACCACATAAAGTAATAGGTATTTTCAATTTTGACAAGCCGCGGATCATATGAGTATTTGGGCGATACTTCGCGACCAACTGTATCTACAAGACGAATACGCTCGGGTTCAAATTCCCATGCAATGCCGTTCTTGCTGTGGCCAAGATAGATGTGCGGTATGCCATCGCGCTGTTCACCGCGAAATACGCCGATATAGCCGCCTTGATAGGGTAATACGGAGCTGTTAAAAATACGCGCCACATTCTTGACCGGGTTTCTGCCAATCACGGGATTCTGAGAATACCGCCAGACAACGTCTGTGCATCCCTTTGGTCTTGGCTGCCACGGCAGATCTGAAAGCGTTTGCGCTGATATGAGTCTCGTCTTTTCCATATGTGTGTTCCTCTGTTATCCCTTCACTGAGCCTTGGGTAAGCCCTCTGTATATCCATTTTTGCAGCAGCAGGAACATAATCAATGTGGGTATCATTGTGATGATGATACCGGCGCAGATAACCTCCCACCGTGTGTTATAAGGGCCTTGGAAACGATAAAGCGATGTTGATATTACAGCCAGATTCTGGCTCTTCATGTACAGGTACGGCGTATAGAATTCGTTGTAGAACGCAACACCTTTGATAATAATCACTGTGATCGTAGCGGGCTTGAGCAGCGGCAGTATAATCTTAAAGAAAATCTGCGGGAACGAAGCTCCGTCCACAATCGCCGCCTCGTCGATCGATCTTGGTATACCGTTCAAAAACTGAAGGAATATATAGATGGATATGATATCTGTCCCTGCAAACAGCAGTATTGTCGACCACATCGTATTGTAAAGCCCAAACCCCACGATAATCTGAAATGTGCTCATCTGCATTGTGATGCTAGGTATCAGCGAAGCGACCAAGAACAGCATTTTAATGGTATTGCGAAACTTAAAGCGAAAGCGGCTTAATACATAGCCTGTCATCGAGCCCAATAGTACCGTCGCTGTCAGCGACGCGGCCAGTATCAGTGCTGTGTTCCAAAAGCCGAGAAGCATTTTACCGTCGGTAAACGCCGTAATATAGTTGTCAAAGTTCAGCCAGTTTTGCGGCAATTCCAAAACACCAGTGGAGAAAAGTTCCTGGTTACCCTTCAATGAGCCGATAAAAACAACCAGCAATGGACCGATAGTAATCAGTGCAGCGAATATCAGCACCATATATTTGAGCGTTTTGAGTATAACCGTTCTCGCTGTCAGGCTCGCATTCATACCGTCTCCTCCTTGCCTTCGATGAATCTTTTTTGTATCACGGATATGATCAGCACGAGTATCAGCAGCACCACGCCAAGCGCGCAGGCAAGGCCGATTTTTCTTCCGGTGAACGCCGTCTGCAACGTTTTGATGACATACGTCATCGAACCACCGCTACCCTTCGTCATGATGAACGGTATTTCATAGACGCTAATTGCGCCTTTGATGGCAAGTATCAGATTAAGCGCTACAACTGGCCGGATGTTGGGCAGTATGATGTACCAGAACTGCTGCCACCTGTTCGCGCCATCTATTTCTGACGCTTCGAAGTATTCGCCACTGATAGACTCTGTAGCGCCCGAGAACATCACCATGTTTTGTCCCATATAGCGCCACACAGAAACAAACGTCAGAGATATGTTAATCAAGTTGACATTCCCAAGCCAAAGCGGAATTGACTCCGCTGGTACACCGATTGCCATCAACACTGTATCGAGCGTACCGCCGCCTTTGAAAAAGTAGAGAAACACGAATCCGATTGCCACGCCGTTCATCAGCGACGGAAAGAAGAGTACACCCTTAAAGAAATTGCGACCGCGCATTTTGTAACAAAACAAAGTAGAGAAAAACAACGCTATGGCAATTTGAACCAATGAGCCGCCAAAATAATAGAAGCTCGTGCGAAAAGCCGCCCAGTATTCTGCCTGTGTGAATGCTGTTAAATAGTTTTCAAATCCGATAAACTGCTTTTGAGAATAGCCGTCCCACTTAAAAAAACTGTAACGTATCATGTCGGACAACGGCAAATATGTAAAGACAAATAACAGCAGCAAAGGAACAATCAAAAAAAGGATAATCGTTATGCGCTGTTGCGATCTGATCTGCTTTATGTGACCGACTTTCGTAAACATTCGCCATCTATTTTTTGTTTGGTTATCATTGGAATACATCTGTCTCATCGGCAACCTCACATGATGCATACGAGCATGCAGCTATTATGTAATGGCGCGAAGAGCGAACTACCCCATAGGAACCATCTGCCGTGAGGCAGTCCGCATCAAACGCCGGAATCAAGTTAATATGTTGTCAGTTATCCGTCAGCCACCATAAGCCGCATCGATTGCGGCCGCCCATTTTGCATTCAGGTCGGCCATTATTTGATCAAATGTTTCGTTAGACGCACCACGGGCTGCATCCACAACACGGCTCATCCTTGTGCCGCCGTCGTAAAGCGGAATCTGTGATTCCGTCTCAACTTCGGAAAGCTTACCCATGTTCTCGTCTGTGGCGGGCTTATCAACGATAAACGTCACGCCTTCAAATTCTTCAAGACCGGTCGGCATCGGATCGGTTTTGAGCAGCGATATGCCGCCTTCCCTGACAGCAACGCCCGATTCGTCAATCAAGAAATCGATCCATGCGCGTGCGAGCACTTTGTTCTGGCTGTGGATATTGATCGCATAGCAGTAATCAACGCCGGAGGACGCATACTGCTTGCCATCGACAGTGATCGGGAACGGCATGTAGCCCACATCATCCGGATTGCTATCAGCTTCTTTCATCTGGGATATCGCCCAGTTGCCCAGCACCATGCAGCCGATCTCGCCACGATTTAGCATACCTTTGGAGGCCTCCCAGTCACACGTTGTTGGGTCGGCTTCGCAAAGACCCTGATTGATGATGTCATAAAGCAGTTTGGCCACGACATAGTGTGAGCTGCCAGGTGCCCATGCGTTCTTGTCGGTGGGCAGTATGTTATTTTTGTAATCGGCGTTGCCCGTGACGGTACCGGCGCAGTGGTCTTCCCACTGGTCGAGCGTCCAACCCGAGTTTGCATTTGTGTAATACGGGATGGCATCGGTGTTTTCCTTGATCTTGCGCAGCGCGTCAAGAAACTCTTCCGGCGATTTGGGAAGCGAGGTAACGCCGGCGTCCGCAAACACCTTCTTGTTGTAAAGCACGCCCTGAACGGTGCTCATGTACGCGAGGCCGTAAACCTGGCCGTCGAACCACTTGCCGTACAGGTAACCTTCCTGATACTTGCCGGAAAGCTGTTCCACCGTGCCCAGCGGCTCAAAATAACGCGGGTATTCCGTTGACGGTACCGCGTCGGGAATCATCAGCACATCGCCGTACTCGGGGGTCTGCACACGAACCGCAAGCTCACCCGCATAATCGGTGATACCCTCAAATTCCACGTTTGCATTGGGGTACTTCTCCTGGAACTGTGCAAGCAGCGCATCAAAAGTTCCGTCAGAGAGCCTGTCCGTCCTGTGTGTGAGCATGGTGATCGTACCGCTGATCTCGTCCGCGGCCGGCGGTGGATCATCGATTGCCGGATCAACGACCGTACCGCCATTGGTGTCCGGTGTGGTGTCAGCGTCCTGTGCGCAGCCGACAAACGCTGTCATCGCCATTGCCAGGCTCAAGAGAACCACCAACACGACCTTAGCTTGTTTCTTCATGATTATCCTCCTTGATTTGTTTTAAAATGTGTTGAGTAAATTATAGCTTAATTATACCTTATGTTAAGTTATTGTCAAGACCTTTTAATTACTTATCGTTAAGTTGTTTTGATAAGAAAAGGCTCTTATCGACATGAGCCGACAAGAGCCTAAATGATGATCTTATGGTTATTACTTCTTTTTTGCAACCGAATCCCTGATCACAAGCTTACCGCCAACCACGATCCTGCCCGGAATGCAGCGTTTCTTTTTGATGATGCGGATCAGTGTGGAGACTGCGGCAGCGCCCATCGCTTCCACATCCACGCCGAATGTCGTCAGTTGCGGTACGCACAGCGTCGCGTATATATGATCGTCAAATCCCACCAGCGATATATTATTGGGTACATTTATCCCCATGGCTTTAAGCTTTTCCATAAACATATAAGCCACTTCGTCACAGTTGCACACAAAAGCATCCGGCATGTCTTTGGGCAGTTTGATATCAATAAACCGGCCCCGCTCATCCCTGTCGCTTATCAACCAATCGTCCCGCAGCGCTATGCCATGCTCAAGCAGAGAACGGCAATAGCCTAAATAGCGATCCAATATGCTACTCGTGGATTTGATGTTGCCAATAAAACTGATGCGACTATAGCCTTGCTCAATCAGGTAATTGGTCAATTGGTATGTGCCGTAAACGCTGTCACTGACAACAGTGTTCACATCGGCGTTTTCATCATAGAAATCGAGGAATACATAAGGCAGACCAGTCTTCACAACCAAATTAATATAAGCCTTGTCCATTTGCCCCAAAAATATGATGCCGCTCGTTTTGCCCTGCATGATAATCTGCGGCATAATCAACTCGCGTTCCGAAGAATCCGAGACAATTTCCAGCATACCCGAAAAACCGGCATCCGCCGCTTTGAGTACTACCATTTTATACAGATTGGAGTAAAACGCATTATTAGAGAAATAGCGATCCGCCATCAATATGCCCAGATTGTTTCCGGCGCCGTTAGCGCCATTCTTGGTTGCGGGACCGTATATATACCCCATTTGCTTCGATAAAGCTTTTATTCTGTCGCGCACTTCATCGCTGACGCCATCCCTGTCAGTCAATGCTTTGGATACAGTCACTGTGCTCACGCCCATCACGCGTGCAATATCCTTCATAGTTACTTTTTTTTCCATTGTTTAGCTCCCCGTTACGCTCAAATAAAGCGGCGTTGCCTTCCCAATATATATTTGTTAATTAATCATAGCATATCCCACCGAATCTTGCCACTGACAGTTTATCATATATAATTGCCTAAAAAATGTACATAATAGCGGTTTTGGCTTTACACAATTAATATTATGTGATATCTATTAGACAATATATTATAACCTTATTATATTTTTTCGTTAGGTTATTGTAAAGGAGAATTGCGTGATGAAAAAAACGATTCTTTTGATCGCATCGGTCATGCTGCTTATTGGCAGCTTTTCCTCAATGGCCTTGGCCACACAGACCGAGGATTATACCGAATACGAAGGTGTTATCTACGAAGCGGAGGACGCGCTTCTTGAAAATGTGGAGGCGCTCACCGAATTCACTTCGGGCGCACAGGAGCAAGGCTATTTTATTGAAGGCTACTCTGGCTCCGGTTTTGTGGGTGAGTTTGACAACACTGATGCCAACTTTAGTACGCTGACCTTTATCGTCGAAATAGAAAAAGCCGGAAAGTATGACTTGATATTTAAAACCTGTTGCCCATACACCCACAAGAAAAACGATATTGTCATCAACGACGGAGAACGCCAAAGCGAGGCTTTAGTCACACCGCAATCAAACAGCTTTACAACTCAGATTCTTGAGGCTAACCTCTTTGCGGGTAACAATACCGTCAAAATACTTGAAAATTGGGGGTTCTTTTACGTGGATGCTTTGATAGTCAGGCCTCAGGTTCCCAAGGTGGGTCCGCTGTATGCACGCCCTGAGCTTGTTAACTCCAACGCGACGCCGCAGGCAAAGCGACTGATGGAATACCTTTGCGACATCTATGGCAAATACGTGCTTTCCGGACAATATTCAGAAGGATACAACTCACCGGAAGCCGCGGCCATCTACACGCAGACAGGCAAATACCCGGCCGTGATGGGATTTGATTTGATGTACTACACCACGCTGAGCGAAGGCCGCCTTGCCGAAAAGCAGTATACCATAGAAAAGGCGATCGAATGGTGGAACGCGGGCGGCATCGTGACATTCTGCTGGCACTGGTACTCTCCCAAGGATATCGTAGATACAAGCGATAACCCATGGAACAAGTCATTTTATAAGCAAGCCACCAATTTTGATTTTTCAGAAGCACTGAACGGCGTGGACACAGAAGGCTATGAGCTGATGCTCAGGGATATCGATATGGTTTCCGAGCAGCTGAAAATACTTCAGGATGCGGGCGTGCCTGTTCTATGGCGTCCGCTGCATGAGGCAGCCGGCGGCTGGTTCTGGTGGGGAACACAGGGCAGCGAAAAATATATCGAACTGTGGAACCTGATCTATGACCGCATGGTGAATCACCACGGGCTGAATAACTTGATCTGGGTATGGAACGGTCAGAGCAACGAAGCCGATGATTTTAATGCATGGTATCCTGGCGATGCGACAGTAGATATAATTGGTCTTGACATCTATCCGGAAAAGCATGATTATTCGCCCCATACAGAAAGATTTAAAGAAGCGTTCGGCTATACCCACCGTCCAACGATATTCGCTTTAACAGAGGTTGGCGTGATTCCCGACCCTGATCTGATGCAAAAGGACGGTGCCATGTGGCTGTGGTTTTCCCCTTGGTACCGAGAATTCACGGTAGACATGACAGACCCTCAGCTTGGCTACAGTGATGAATATACGGGCTTGAATATGCTGCGCAAGGTATACAACCATCCGATCGTCATCACGCTTGACGAATTGCCGGACTCGTTCAATCCAGACAAAATCGGTTTACCATCGGATGAGCAAACGTCATCCGTTCCTGCAGATGCGCCGGCTGCACCAGTTCAAGAGGGCGGTGTGAGCGCATTACTTGGATGGATCGCCGCAGGTGTTATGGCCGCAGCAGCAACGGTGATGACCGTGCTATTTTGCAGACAGCGCCGAACGAGCGGTATGAAACAAGCTTAAACAAGCTTTTGCGAGGTGCCAATACTCTTCTTTTCTCTTTCTCAAAAACGGCGGTGTTTACATAACGCCGTCGTTTTTGCTCAACATTCTAAAGCCATGGCGTGTTAACGAATATAGACAAATGGAGGATATCGTTGTTTTTTGACATTCTGCAAAGATGGAAGACCGAGAGAATGTCTAGGGTGTCTCACAGCCACTAGCTATTAGTACTGCATAACGTATACTGGCTTGCGCAATTACTGTGGTAAATCGTTCCTTTGACATGTTTGCCACCGCTTCATTGCGTTTCTGATTACCAGTACCACCAGATCCACTTTCATGTGCTCTATCATGCTCTCAGCCAGTACCAAAACCGCTCACCACATCCTTGATATTACAAAGATACTCAAAGCCTTCGCTCGTCTTGTTACACGTGATGCCGCTGGCTATGAGCCAAAACGATTCTGATTCAATCTCAATTTACGAATCGCTTATAAAAAACAGCTTCGTCCATTTTCTCTTGGTAATCCTAACACTCTCGTTTTCCCATCTCTTAATAGCATTTTTTGAGACGTTTAGTTTTTGGGATAACTGTTTTTGGCTCAATCCTTTGCGTATTCTTAATTCTCTAATCTGCGCCCCTTGTCCCCTATACAGGAAGGCATTGTATTCGTCCAGCAGTTCAATCACTTCTACCCCGAACAGCTTGGCTATCTTTATCACTTTATCTATCGGATAGTAATCACATTCTGCATTTTCATAACCTGCGTAGGTAGCACGCTCAATGCCTACATATTCGGCAACCTCTTTTTGATGTAAGCCTTTTTTGTAACGGTACCAACGGAGCTTGTCCGCCATTGTGGATATTTGTTTAGTATCAGAATAAGTAATATTGAACTTTTCAGCTTCAAGAATGGTATGTGGCAGACTTAACTGAAAAGTCTTTATGTACAGGGGAGCGAATAAAACACCTGTGATACAATGCTTAACCATTATATAAAAGTGTCCGTATATGTGGCCGAATGTGTACCATTTTAGGCTAAAAGTATCATTTTTATTGACATTACGGTCGGATATAGACATTATGTTATCATAGCATTCTCTATGCATTTGGCTGCGTAAGTCGCCAACTGCGTCCCTCTTTTGGGCATAAACGAATTGACAGCCTTGATCAGCCCGATGGTACCGATTGATATCAGATCGTCGCTGGCAAGCGCCGTGTTCTGATATTTTTTCACGATATGTGCCACGAGCCGCAGATTGTGCTCGACGAGCTTGTGCCGCGCCACCTCATCGCCCTGAGTGCTGAGCTTGATGCATGCGGCCTCCTCTTCCTTACTCAGCGGCTTGGGAAACGTTCTGCCGGATAGATAGCCTGCGAATAACAGCAGGTCCTTGATCATACATAAAAAATCAAACATAGACGCCTCCGCATTGTGCTCTTACAAGCCTATGCGCAAGTACGCGCGGTTTTGCATGTCCGAAGAATACAGAAGTGGTTTGGCTCAGTTATGGATACGCCAGATGGCGCTCATTCCAAATTGAAATTGACGGTCGAACTATAACGCGCGCACGTGCCCGCGCCTGGTCTTTGAACTGCCAATCGATTGTGTGGTTCGTACGCAGCATTTCTGCGTAGCTGTGCGTCATCTCGATGAGCTGATCGTTAGTGTAAAAATAGCGGATGTTTTACGGCTTGGATATGGCATCATAAAAATCAAGCTCTTCGGCGCTCAGTCCAAGTATTGCCTTCTTCCTTGGCCTGTGCATTTTCCCGCAAGTTAAATGCGTTATTCTGGCATTGGTGATAGGCCGTTATTGATTGCTCTCATCAGTTTTACCATCTGCATTACTGGCTTATGTTTCTTACGCTTTCCCGTTCAATCAGTGAAACAGGCAGTATCACCTGCTTATCATCCATCTCGCGTCCGAGAATGCGGTCGAGTATGAGCTCCGCCGCGAGCAAACCTTTTTTATCTGCATCCTGATGGATTGTGGTCAGCTTTGGCGATGTGAGTACAGAGAAGAACACATCGTCGAAGCCAACGATGGATTTGTCCTTGGGCACACTTACACCTTTGTTGTTTAGTCCCGCCATGATACCCGCTGCCAGTATATCGGCGGAAGCAAAAACAGCGGTGATTTCGTCGCGGGTGCTAAGCTTTTCTCCAAGCGCTATGCCCTGCTCCACCGTGATTTCCTGCGAGAACACTTTACCTTGATCATACGGCACACCAAACTCACCAAGCGCGCGCTGATAACCCATCAAGCGTTCTTCAACAACACCATTGCGCTTGATTGTTGGGCAAGCAAACGCAATACTGCGGTGCCCATTTTCCAACAGATGGCGGGTGGCCAGATAGGCTCCGTGACGATCTTCAAGACCGACGTTATAGACGTTTGGATCATCAATGTAGCTGTCGATAAGTACAAAGGGAATGCGCTGTGCCGCAAGTTCGGCATAGAATTCGTCTTGAAAAAGACCGATGAGTATCATGCCCTTTAAGCTCCAGTTGGCTATAAGCGAGCGTAATGTAGGCGCATCCTCAACAGTCCGCAGCATCATAAAATATCCAGATTCGCGTATAATCTGCTCCATGCCCGAAATAAACGTGCTATGAAAGGGGTCGTTGATAAAGCTGCCCGCCTTAGCGGATACCGCATGGTTGATTACACCAATGATATTTGAAGACTTATTGGCAAGTGTACGGGCGCTCATGCTCGGGCTATAATTGGTTTCCTCGATAATGCGCTGTATGCGTTTAACGGTTTTTTCCGATACTTTGTCGCATCGTCCGTTGATCACATATGACACGGTAGCCGTGCTTACATTCGCCATCTCCGCAATGTCTTTCAATGTTACCATGCCACATTGTCCTTTTCCAATCACTCTGTCCCGCTTAAAGCTTTGGGGTTTATTTTTGATTATACCATATTATTTATGCAGAACAATGATTTTTCTGCCATTCGATTATATCAGACAAACCATCAATTACGATATCAGCGTTTTTCAGAATCAATGCATTCCCGATGCCCACGCTGAACATACCGGCCGTTTTCGCCGCCTCAATGCCGGCCTCTGCGTCTTCAAACACCACACACTGGGTTGGTGCTCTGTCTATAAGCACCGCAGCCTTTATGAAGACCTCGGGATCAGGCTTCGCACGGCTGACGCAGTTGCCGTCACAAATCGCATCGAACATGTCTGTGATACCAAGGCGGCGCAGTATCAGCGGCGCATTTTTGCTGGCCGATCCCAGCGCAATACGCACGCCTTTTTGGCGCAGCAGCCTGATATAGGCTTCAGCCCCGGGCAGTATGTCCTTTTGCGTCAGCGCATTGATGTATTCCAAATATCTTGCGTTTTTGTCTTCAAGCGCTTTTGTAAAATCCCGCTCGCTCAGAGTCACTTCACCGATTTCAAGCAATATCTTTAGCGATTGCGCGCGGCTGACACCTTTTAAGCGTTCATTGTCCTCTCTTGTGAAAATAAAGCCCAGCTTTTCAGCAAGCTCTTTCCAAGCTAAATAATGAAACCCCGCAGTATCCACAATCACGCCGTCAAGATCAAATATCGCGCCAGAGAAGCATGTGCTTAACAAGTATTGCAGCTTATCCATTATCTTGTCCGCCATTTCCTTTTGTTCCGATATCTTTGATGTTCACGCCCTCGCGTGAGATGCTAATCTGCCTACATAGACCTTTGTAAACGATACGAAAGCTCAGCCGCTCCCATCCATTTGGCAGCGTTGGTTTAATCTGCGGTTCACCGTCTGTCAATCCAAAGCCCGCAAATCCAAAAACCGCCGTCATCCATGCACCGCCCGCTGCGGCCGGATGTGTGCCGCCAATGTAGATGCCGCCTGCGTATTGCTTGCTCTCTCCGCTCATGTCGATTCTTGCGTTTTTGATAAACAGCGCATATGCGTCGTTTGGCAGGCCGATGCGGCATGCGGTAAGTGCGTACATGCCTGCGCTTAAGCTCGACCCATGCTCGGTACGCGGCATGTAGTAAAGCCAGTTGCGGCTGACAGTCTCGTCGTCATGGTCTTTAGGAAAAAGATGCATCATTGTCAGCACATCGGCTTGTTTGATAACCTGCGTGTGTGCCGCTACACCATTGCTTCCGCCCCAGTATTCATTCAAATCAATCAGTCTCTTGCGAACCTCTTCTATGGTGCAGTCCTCATACTTAAAATAGCCGTCATACTGCTCTACGAGGCCCTGAAAACGTCCATCATTTTGAATCGGATTTTGCAGGCGGATGCGGGTTGAAAGCATCTCATACTCTTTTATCTCGCCCTTTTTAAGAAGCCGCTTGCAAAGCGCTCTGCCCTCTCTTGGGTACTTTTGATTCAACAGCTTGTGTGCCCATACCGTCACATCAAAAGTATGCTTTGCGATTCTATTTGTGAAGGCATTGTTATTCACGCGTTCATGGTATTCGTCGGGGCCAACCACATCGTGAAATTCCAAGGCATCGCTGCCAATCCGTCTGCACGCACAGGACCGATAGAACCGTGCGCATGCGACCAGCAGCTCCATACCGCCCTCAATAAGCAGCGAAATGTCGTCTGTGACACGCACATATTCCCACAGGGCGTATGCGATATCGCCGCTGATGTGTATTTGCTTGTCACGAAAATAGGTACGCTGAGGTCTGTTGGTAAATACATCCGTCACATTATAGTCTGTGCACGCTTCAGCGCCCTCCTCCTGACTTTCCCATGCGAAGAAAGCACCGTCATAGCCGTATTCCCGTGCCTTTTGCCGCGCGCCCTTTAGTCCTGCGATTCTGTATTCAAGCAAGCGGCGCGCGACAGTCGGCTCGGTGAAGAGAAAGAAAGGAAGCATAAATATTTCTGTGTCCCAGAAAATAGCGCCTTTATAGGTCTGCCCTGACAGGCCGCGTGCGGGTATGGACAGCATGGCATTATGGCGCGGCGCGATACTATGCAGATGATACAGATTAAAATTGATCGCATGCTGTGCTTTGGTATCTCCTTCAATGCAAACCTCACTGCGCGCCCACAGCGCTTCCCAGCATGCTTGATGCGCCGAAAGAAGCGCATCGTATCCAATAAGCTGCGCTTTTCGCACGAGATCATCGGCGGCTTGGCGCGGGTTAGTGCTGTGCTGACTGGTGAATATGGCTGCGTGCCTTTCCAGCACAAAGTACTCCCCCGCCTTGAGGGCAATGCATATCACGCGGACGATTTTTTTATCCTGATTTTGTACCTTGAATGGTACCGAGCATGTGATGCGTTCCGCTGTACAGACTTGTATACAAAGCTCACCTGTTCTTGCACAGGCCACAAGCGTATCATCGTCTGCCGATAGCGTCATATCGAGAAGATGTGGCCCGTTGCAGTCATAAACATCAGCGTCAATACCTATGCAGATTTCGATCTCACACGCTGTATCGGTATATATCTTCCAACGCGATGCCAAAAGCTGAACCGTATCCATGCTGACGAACCGCTCAACAGATAAGCTCAGTTTTCCGCCTTCTATCGAGAAAACTGTGCGCCTTTGGCCGATGCCGTGACGCAGACACAACGATTGATCGTGTGAAAGCGCATTATTGCAGTGCAGCACTTCGCTCTCGCCTCTGACACGCAGCGTACCATAAAACGGGTTGGGCGCGTTGACTGTCTCACGCCATTTACCGCCGGACTGATCATAGACGCCCGCCAGGTTGACAGCCGCCATTTGCTCTTTCGTATGCTCCTCAAGCGTGCCGCGGCAGCCCATGTACCCGTTTGCCAGCAGAAAAGCGTTGCCGTTTGTCACAACGCTACACTCGTCATATCCGTCTTTACGGTATATCCATTGCGGATCCAAAATCATACCCCCGTCGGTTTATAAAAGCTTGATTTTTGCCATCACTCAACACAGCCCTGATATCTATCCACACATTCGGTATTGGTGCGGCTTCAAAGGCTGAGTTTTTTCGGCTTTCGGCTTGAATCATGAAAACGCCGCGTGATGCATTTGATTGCTTCCTTTAAATGTTCTGGCCTGACTGTCGATCACAGTCTTGGCGCCGTACACCATAAGCTCGATCGGCGCGCCCTCCTCAACAAGCAAGGTTGTGCCGCCTCGGTCAATGGATACTCTAAGCCGCGAGCCGCACATGTTTATCTTGAAATGATAGTCGTCCCATCCGGCTGGCAGTGTAGGCGCAAAGGATATCATTTTGCCATCACTGCGCATGCCTGCAAAACCATAGACAATGTTCATCCATGCGGCGGCGAGGCTTGTCGTGTGCAGGCCCTCGTGCGTGTTGCGATTGTAATTATCAAGATCAAGCCGCGTGGCATATTCAAAAAACCGCATCGCGTCATCAACCTTGCCAAGCTCACACGCTAGTATAGAATGCACCGACGGTGAGAGCGATGACTCATGTGTGGTACGCGGCTCGTAGAACTCATAATTGACCTTTTTCGTGTTGTAATCGAATTGCGAGCTGTACAGCAGCATAAAAAGCAGCACCGCGCATTGTTTAACCATATCGCTGCGGTAGATGCGGTCGTAAGACCACTTATGGTACAGCGGAAAATCCTCGACCGGTATTGTTCTAATATCTATGTGAGGCAGATCAAAAAAACCATCATGCTGCTCAAATAAGCCCGTTTTTTCATCACGCGGAATGCGCATTTTTGCGGCGTTGCTCTTCCAGTTCTCCGTCTCACTTTCAAGCAGATCCGATTTTTCACGGATTTTATTAAATGATTCGGGTTCCGCTTGCTCAAGGCGATGCAATACATCAATCGTGTATTCAAACGTTTGTTTGGCCATGTAATTTGTATAGCAGTCATTGCTGACCATCATATGAAACTCGTCCGGACCCATTACGCCAAAAAAACCAAATTCATCCGTGCTTTGTCCAAACGCCCCGCGGGAATCAAGAAAGCGGCAGATTTCCACGAGCATATAAACGCCGCAGTCGCGCAGGAATGCATCGTCTCCCGTCATGCGCACATAATGCGCTATGGCGTATGCGATGGCTGTATTCGTTTGCATCTGAAGATTGGCATGCTGCCAGAGCGTACAGGCTTCCTCGCCGTTTAATGTCGCGACCGGATAACACGCGCCTTTACAATCGAGCATTTTGGCACGTTGCTTGGCTTGCTCGATAGTATTGAATCGGTATTCGAGCAGCGAGCGTGCGGCCGATGGATCAGTAAACAGATAATAAGGCATGCAATAGCACTCCGTGTCCCAAAAGGTATGCCCGTTGTAGAATTCACCTGTTAAACCCTTTGCGCCCACATTATGCTTGTTGCTCCCGCCATGGTATGTTTGCGTAAGCTGAAATATCGCGAACCGTATGCCTTGCTGGTTTTCGATCTGATTCTCACCATTTATGATGATATCCGCATTCTCCCAATGACGGCTCCAGTAAGCCTTGTGCGCCTCAAGCGCCGCGTCAAAGCCCCCTTCTCTTTGTGTGCAAAGTAGCGCTATGCCCGCGTTAAACAGTTCTTGATGTGTGCTCATGGCCTCCGGATCAGCAATGCAGGATATCAGCTTTTCAATGCACACTGATTCGTTTTGCACCAGTTTGACGGCAAGCTTTTTTCCAATATATAGGTCAGCGCTGATTGGCTCTTGCAATATCGCCGCGCTGCACCGCACATCAAAGCCTGCGAATACACGCTGTCCGGAGCTATGGGTCTGCGCCGCAATGCCCGCAAATCCTTCTACAAAGCCTTTCTTGCATTCACGCCAATAACACTGCTGCATCGATTCATGCTCAACATTAAAATCGACACCGCACTCAACCAAGATAGTCCCCGAAAAATCAAGCGGTTCAAATTCGATACGCTGATATGCCGATGTGCTTTCACACATACTGACAAACCGCAAGAAGCGCAGTCTGAGCCTTTTGCCCGTTTTTGTTTCCCATATAAAGCTGCGCTCCAGCGTGCCCTCATACAGGTCCAGTGAGCGTTCAAAATCATGAATCTGGCTTTTGCCAATGCAGAGCGCTTCACCGTCAAGCTCTATTTTCGTGGCGAGCCAATTTGCCGCGTTCACCATATAATGTGTCTTTGAAACAATGCCCTTGTATGATTTGGGGACATTGTGATCGATCTCATAGATGCCGTTGAAATAGCTGCCCATGAGGCTGTCGGCACACGTTGCCTCATCAAAGTATCCCCGAACCCCCATGTATTCATTGCCGAGCGAAAAAACGGATTCTGCGATGCGGTTATGCTTTTCACAAAAGCCGCGCTCAATGACGTGCCATGGCGAAGCCAAGAAGTATTTGTCCGCGTATTTTGCCATGAGTCTGCCACCCTTTCTCGTCAGTATTATTCTTTGATGCCGCCTTGCATCACGCTGCGTGTGATCATTCTTGAGCAGAACAGGAACAGCAGTATCGGCGGAACGATCGCAAGCGCCACAGCCCGTATCATATCGACATCCGTTGTTCTGCCGTTTCGGAACATAAACAGCCTCACCATAACCGTTTCATTTCCGGACTGATTGAGCACAAGGTACGGCAGCAGAAAATCCGACCATGCGGCGTTGATGGCGTAGATAATCACGACAGCCACGATGCCTTTGCTCATTGGCAGTACAATGCGATAAAAAATCTGCAAATCGTTGCAGCCATCAAGCCGCGCCGCTTCAACGAGCGAAACCGGGAAGTTATCGAAGAACTGTTTGAACAGCACCACGTAAAACGCATTAGCACCCATGCTCAGCCATAGCGGCAGGAATGAGCCGCGCAGCCCCAGACTGCTGATATTAAGGTACAGCGGCACGATACTCACCGTCGCAGGTATCAGCAATGACCACATAATCAGAGCACGGATAATCTTATACCCTTTGGGCCGCAGCATAGAGATGCCAAAGGCCGTTAGTCCGTTGAACAAAACAGCACATACAGCGCTGCCTAACACGGAGATGAATGAGTTCAAATAGAACTTCCCAAAATCCAGCTTGTTCCATGTATCAGCAAACTTTGATAAGTCATAGCTCTCCGGAAGTATCGTGGGCTGCCTTGCGAATTCTTTTAAGTCTTTAAAGCTGGCAAGAAATACCCAAATGGCCGGAAACATCGAGATAATGGCAATGGCAATGCAAAGTATGTATATCAGACCGATCCCGCCCTTAACAGCCGGGCTGCCCAAATCGTACTGTCTGATAATGCCCGTTCTGTTCATGTCATGCATTTTCATTTGCTTTTTTTTCATTCTCATTTGCATTCTCCCTTAAAGCGCTTCGGCCTTTTTGTTCAGCTTGGTATAAATCATCGTCAGCACAATGAGTATCATACAGATGACAACGGATACTGCGGTAGCGCGGCCATAATCATACTGCTCAAATGCAAACCGCCAGACAAGTTGCATAATGGATAATGAGGCGTTGTTCGGTCCGCCGTTGGTCAGCATCAGCGGCTCGTATAGTATTTGGAAAACGGCGATGATTTGCAGTATGAGCAGCGTACTTCCCAGTTTGTATATCTGAGGCACAACGATATGAAACGCACGCTTGAATATGCCTGCCCCGTCAATCGCAGCCGCATCATAAAGATCAGGATTAATGTTACTCAGGCCCGCCATGTAAACCAATGCTGTGGCGCCTGCGCTCTTCCAAGTCATGGTCACCACAATAAGCGGTATCACCTTATTGGAATCGCTCAGCCATGTGACCGGATCGACCCCAAGCGTACTGAGCAGAATATTCATCACGCCCGTAGAACCGGAGCTGAACAAATACCCCCACATGATGATCGTGGCGAGACCGGGCACGATGTTGGGAAAATACGATGTGAACCGGAAGAAAGCCTGGCCTCTTCGTGTTTCGAGTATCAGCATCGCGATGATGATCGGCACAAGAAATCCGATAATCAATGACCAAAACGTATATTGAAACGTATTGGCCAGCGCTTTGCCAAATTCTCTGTGGTTAAACACATCGATGTAATTCTGGATGCCGACAAATTCGGCCCCCTGAAATCCTTCTGTTCTGTATAAAGAAAGCCGCATGCTTTCACAAAGCGGTACCCAGATAAAAAACGCAAAAAGTATCACCCCGGGCAACAGTATCAGCCAACCGGATATATTCTTCTTATATAGATTTTTCATGTTATCACCTCATTGTCATGAACACGGAAATTTAAATTGCCCGGGTTTACGCGCGAGAGAAGGCGGAGCCTGTCGAGCCAAACGCCCGACAGGCGGCCGCCATCACGCATGAAAACTAGTTGTTTGCTTCGTCCAGCATTGCCTGATAGTTGATCTGCGCTTCTTTAAGCAGCGCTTCAATATCAGCATTGCGATCCGTGACAACAGCCTGTATGACTCTTGTCAGTTCGCCGTACATTTCCTGCGCCATAAAAGGCTCAGGTCTCAAAACGCCCGGCGTCTCGATCGCTTCATAGTAAGCATTGAACAATCTCATATCGACATTGCGGTATTTTTCGTTGGCAGCGTCAACAGCCGCCTTGTACTCTGCGTTCGTCCACACGGGGAAACGCGGAATAACCGGAATGCCGTTCTCATTACGTGTTCTCGCGTCCTCCTCGATTCCCTCGGATACCACTGGTGCAAAGCCCATCAGCTGAATATAGTCCAGTCCGGCTCTGATCTCTGCAGATGTCGCTTCCTTTGAGAATACATAAGGCGTGCCGCCCATCAACATGTAGCTGCCTCCGGGACCCTTTGGCATGGGATAAAGCGCGATCTTGTCTACCGCGAGCCCGTTGATATACGTGGGTTCTCTCACAGCATCCTGCGCCGCGATCTGCATGGCTGCACCGCCTGTGCCAAGCTGCACATGGCCTGTGCCCCAGTTTTCTCTTGTCGGATCTGCCGTTAGTACGTCATATGTCCATTTCAAGTCGTGGACATATTTCATTGCCGCGATCACTTCGGGCGCGTCCAGCATGGATATCCACCGGCCGTCTTCAAATTTTTGCAGCTCTGCGCCAAAGCACCATGCAAGGCTCACAAAGTGCCAGCCGCCTGCGTTGTCCATGGCCAGCAGACAGAAGCCCGCAGCGCCTGTTTCATCCTTGATGGTTTTCGCGGTTTGTGCCAGTTCTTCCCATGTCTTTGGATAGATCGGCAGTCCATCGGCGTCAACCAAACCGGCTTCTTCGAACAGCTCAATGTTGATCATCAGGCCCAGCGCATAGCCTTCGCGCGGAACGCCATACACGCGTCCATCTTTACTCAGAAGATTGCGGATAGCTGGGTTCATCGCATCAAGCCAGCCCTTGGCTTCAAGCTCGTTTGTGATATCGGCAATCAAGTTATTCGAAATCAGCTTCGGCGGCTCGGTATACCACGTCTCAAAAACCGTGGGCAGATTACCGGATTCCGCAAGGGGCAGGAATGTATCTAGCGCATAGAAATAGTGAGCAGGGATTGCTTCTATGTTGGGATGCATGTCCTTAAATCTTTCCAGATAACCCTCGTGCATCTCAATTTCGCCGTCCAGATCTGGCGCAGGCCAAAGGCCAAGACGCAGCACACCACTCTCATCTTCAGGTTCATCGGATCCATCGGGCACATTTTGATCAGTTGTCCCGGGAGTCGGGGAATCAATAACGTCCGCCTTATCGGCACAGCCTGCAAATGCAGCCATCAGCATCACAAGCGCCATCACGACAGTCGTCATTTTGATCCACTTTTTCATCATGAGTTCCTCCTAGATTTATATTTTTCGCACATACACGTGGATAGTCCTTGTGAATGACGCGAATCTGAATACATTATTGGGTTTTACTGTTATCCGTATATTTGCACTTCTGCCGCCTGACCTGCTCTTGCTTCGGTATTTGATGTGAATACCAGACGTACATAGCGTACTTGGTGTATGCCTTCAATATATATCACCGCCTGATTGCCCCCCGACACCGGATCGAAAGCTATTTCTGTGTAGGGGCTCAGCGTCTCATAATTATCTCCGTCGCCGCTGCCCTGTACCTCTATGCCCTGCGTCCTCTGCCCCCATATGGTATCCGGGTTCAGCAATATCCGCACTTTGCTGACTGACATCTGCTCGCCCAAATCGACCGTCAATTCGTTCGGGTATGCATCCTGCGCACCTTCCCAATAGGTCATCACATCACCGTCAATAGCGTTTCGAGCTGTATACGGACCAACATGACCGTTCGATTCAGCGTTTTTATTGAGGGCAAGATTATCACCAAAATCTTCGGCTATAAATTCATCAACGGCCGCCCATTCGGGTGTAATCGCCTCATTTTGCATAGGCGCGCTTACGATCGTCACATCACCAAGCGGTTGTGTCTTTTGAGTAAAGATGATTATCGCAGCCATGCAAATCAGCATCACCGATACCGTCACTGTTATCATCAACCCTTTGCTTTTCATTCCACACCCTCCAGAACAATGCCCGTTGCGTACGGATTGGTCTTAAAGACCAAATCGTCTAATGAATTTATTTTTTGTCCCTTTATGACCAAACCGCGTATCACGACATTTTCGACTTTATGCTGCTCGTCGTAACCCTTGATACTCACAGGCGGCGTCTTACCATCTATGACTGTTACATTTTCAATGAGAATATCTTGTATGTGCCCCCGTTCACGCGTGGAGCTCCACGAACTTGACATAATGCCTATATCAATCAGCTCGTTGTTGCTTCCTGCATCGCCGCCGCCCATTTGTGCATTTTCAACAACGATATTACGGAACGTGATTTCGCGAACAGTCGCATCATCCGCATTATGAATACTGATCACAGGCTTGTGGAAATTGTGCAGTACGGTGATATCTTCAAATGTAATATCACTTATTTCGACTTTGGGCCACACCCCTTTATTGGTCTCATAGCCCACTTCACACGATTGCGCAAAGTCGGTCCATACGATTATATTGGAAAACGTGATGTGCCGGCTGCTTCCGGCGTAATTTTTGACCACCAGACTATCGTCCCAAGACCGTACAAAAGAATCGCGTATGTCCATGTTCTTGCACGATTGCAGCGTGATGCCGTCTCCATTCTGCCTTGACGTGATCACCTTGACATTGCGTATCTGTGAATCGATACATTTAAAGCCGTTTATGGCCCAAGCGTTTGGGTTCATACAGATGATGCCTTCAACAAGTGCGTTTTCACAGCCACTAAGATCAACAGGTACTCTTGCGTATGAGCCTCTGTGCAGCCAGCTCTCATAAGCACTGCCGTCAATAATGCCACGCCCTCTGATGGATACATTTTGCGCATCCTTGGCCACAACGCTGCCATATACAACAGCCCCGCCTGAAATATAGAGCGTTTGATCGCTCTCCAATTGAATGCTGCCGACATCCCATAAGCCCGGGCCGATGAATACAACGCCTTCATCATCAGCACCAGGGATATCTTTCTCTATCGGATTGACAAACAGATGCACAGCATCTGCGGTTTTGCCATTAAACTCTATCACGTATTGTCCCGGGCATTCAATGGAAAATGAGACCACACCGTCTTTGATGCGCGGCACTATACCCGAAGACAGCGGCCGTACCACCACGCTCTCCGGCTCTGTTTCAGGAATAATCTTCACCTGTGAATACCCATCACAATCATAATAGGCCATTGGTGCATAATGCACCGGCGGATCGCCCTCGCTGACCCATCTGCGGCTATTGTTGACGGGCATATTATAAACAAATAACGGTGTGTCGTTGACAACGATATCAATACCATCCCTTGGTTCGAGTGGCGCAGGTCCATCATATACAATCACAGGGAATGCCTCCGCTTGTGTATTATCAGAAAAAAGCAGAATACAGATACCTGTCACTGTCACAATCAGCGCCAGCGCACAGCACCATATGATAATTTGCTTTGTGGAAAGTTGATTTTTGCTCATGCTTTTACCTCATTGGCCACGTTTTAATTGATCGACGATTGCAAATGGTTAAGCCCTTAACTATGCGTAGTATAAATTATAATTGGTGCTTTGTCAATACAAAAGTTATGCGTTTAACTTTTCGAGCAAATACACTTCAATATATATTTGCTTTTCCCTTGAAATCGAAATAAGGCAAGAGTCAAACTTGCCTTATTTCGATTGGTACTCAATATATCACTCATGTTTAGCAGCTTGGTATCATATGATTCTACAACAGTCTAGTTGACCTTGCCGGTAGTGTCGTCCGCATTCGGATGTTTATTTACCCTTGCTCTTTAATTGGTGTCCAAACAGGCTCACATTATGCAGCATAACACGCCTCAGATACAATAACGTTGTACTCCGCTATTGCAGCTATGGTCAATGTATGCTTCCTTCGTTTCAAAATTCACATATAAACAGCTCGTATGCGGCGGATTAATCCACCTGAGTTTCAACTCATTCGTATCGGCGCTATCTACAGAGAAATGGCCGCCAAAGCTCTTATGATTGTTCCTAAGATCAATCAGTTTCATCAATCGCTGAACCACTTTTCTGCCAAGATTGGCTTCTATCTCTTCGATGGAATAGTTATACCGGTGGATCTCTCTGCCATCGCCTGTTTTTTCGGCACATGCATATTGATTGGTTCCGGCAAGCAGCCCAACGTAATAAACCTGCGGTATGCCGGGTGTAAAGAACTGTATTGCTCTGGATATGATATAGTCATCATCGTTTTCATTTAGTATTGAATAGAGTGTACCGCGAATCTGATGCACATCAAACCCGTCTTTTTGCTTGTGCTCATCTGAAAAAACATGGCTCAAATTTGAACCTCTCTCCATGCATACATCGACAACCTTCTTCGCATTATCGATATCGATCAAATCATTCATGTCGGGTATAACCGGAATACCATCATGGCAATCAATCAGCGTGAATTGTTTGGACGGTCTTTGTTTCAGGTATTCTCCCAAATGCGTGAAATCCTTAAGGATAAGCGCTTCAATGATTCTGTACGGCAGTATAAAATCATATATCCAATAACCTTTTTCAGCGAGCTTGTACTGAATGGAATAATGTGAATGCACTTCCGGCAGCAATTCCAGATTATATTGCTTCGCGATATCACAAATCCAGCTTAAAAATTCGTAGATTTCCGGCTCAACAAAAAAGCATGATGTGCCGAGCTTTTTAATGACATAACCGATGGCATCCAGACGCACTATTTTTATGCCGTTATCACAAAAGTGCTTTAGTGTACGCTGCAATAGCTCTTTTGTCAGCGCTGAGTTGATGTCTAAATCTATCTGCTCAGAAGGATCCGTTTTACCAAATGTCGTCCAAAGCTTCACTTTGTCTTTCCCAGCGTTCACGGTATATTCCGAGTACGGCAGCCTTCGGCGCAGAAACATTTTGTCAATGTCTTTTTGCACAGGTATGCCGTCTTCCCAAATTTTATCGAGCGTGATGAACAAATCCTTAAATCTCGACTCATGGCCATGCTCTGCATAATCTAAGAAGTATTCGGATTGGCGCGAGATATGATTGACCATTAAATCTATCAGAACATCATGTGATTGAGCGATCTGATTCATATCCGCCCATGTGCCAAACTCCTTTTCGATCTCGAAGTAATTGATGGGTGCAAAGCCGCGATCTCCGGATGAGGGAAACGGCGGCAGTATATGAACACCGCCCTGAAACAAATCTATAAAAGCTGTATGCAGCATTTTATTAAGTTCACTTAAGTCTTTCCCAAGTGAATCAGGGTAGGTTATCAGCTGTACTTTGTTCTTGATGCTCATATTGGCTCCTTTATCTTAAATTTAACCGTCACCCTTTATTGCTGAAAACTGACTTTGTAATCCTTAGAAATCACGACATCCGCCAAAAAGAGATGACCCGCGATAATTTTGTGTTCGATTTTGAGTATCTCTTCTATAAACGGATCGTTAACCTCATTTCCCCTGTTTCTCTTTTTTCGATGCTCCAATGTATCCAATCGATTTCTGTTGATGAATATCCTGCAATCTACGTTTCTGAGCAATGCCGTATATGTACCCTCAACAATGATGACTTGAATATCTTTTAGACTGATCGTTTCTTCCGATATGCTGTTTTGCTGATAATCAACCAATGGTTTTTTTATTTCATCTGCATTGTTTAATGCATCAAAAATATGTTGGTTAAGCAAACTCATTTTCACTTCCACATGCGGCCCAAGCCAGGTTTCATCGCTTTTTCTTTTGATTGTGTTCATCTTTGGCGGCAATATGAAATAATCATCCTGCGCCAGCGTAACACTGTTTAAATTGAACATTTTAAGCTGATCACTTATGGCTTTTGCCATTTCAGATTTTCCGCTTCCCGATTCTCCGGAAACCGCTATGATATGTCTTCTATCTGCTTCCAGTATTTTTGGCAATATATAAGAAGCTATTCTTTTTGCTGCTAAGACATGGTGTTTTTCCAGAACAATTATATCGCCTTTCATTTCGTCTCCCCCATTGAATTTGTAATCAGTACGCAAATAAAATGCATTCCACAATCTCGACTGATTCTTCTTTTGTTATTTCGACTCGTTGCCTGTAAGACTCTGCATATCGATTGCAGGACATCACATGCTCTCCGCCGTTTATAAAGACATCTATGGAATTCGTATCACAGAAAATATGTAATTCAAGAAAATCTTGATGCTCTGTCTGGCAGCATACAACCTCGGGATGATATTGATTCAAATCGCGCCTGTCAATATAAAAACGCGCTTTGCTTATATCAAACCATAAAACCGTCTTCTGGTTCTGTATATCATACACATATATTTGGATGAAACCTTCACATGAATCAAGATGAAACCTTAGAGACAATTCAAAGCATGCTTCCACTTGATTGAAAACAACCTTATCCCCTTCTGTCACATAGGCCATCTTTCTTTTCCGCAGCATATGTGTGTTTATTGGCGTTTGCATTAAGTTGCCATTGTCAAGCGATACTTCTCTTGGCATGCTCAGCTGACCCACATATCCATACCTTTCTGTTGGCTGACATACAGGGTTTGATTGGTCTGCCTGCCAGCCAATCATGATCCTTTTTCCCTGCGCAGTTAAAAAGGATTGGGCTGCATAGAAATCATATCCCTTATCTATCTCACCGCTTTTCTGAACACAAAATTCTTCTGTTTCATAATCGAAGCTGCCACAATACCATTTATTCTTGTGGACGCTAGACTTCATCACAGAAACAGTGAGCATATGGTATCCGTCAATTTCGTAAAAATCGGGGCATTCCCACATGTCTCCTTCGTTTTCGTCCGCTAACAGCAGCGTTTTTCTGTATTCAAAATCGATCAGATTATCTGAGCGATACAGCAGCGCACAGCCTCGTCCTGCCCTGCTGCCTCCCACAACGATGTACCATCTTCCATCATGTTGCCAAATTTTCGGATCTCTCATCTGTTCAGAGAAGCCCTCTGGAGGCTCTTTTATAATGGGGTTCGCCGAATACTTTTCGAACACAATGCCATCGGCACTTACAGCCAGATTCTGCGTTTGATATGCATCTTCGTTTTTGATCGTATTCCCTGTGTAAACAACGTATAGCTTGCCGTCTTTTTCAATCGCGCTTCCCGAATAACATCCTTCGTTATCATAGCTTTCGCTTGGCGCAAGAGCAATCGGCCAGTGCGTCCAGTTGATCAAATCATCACTGACTGCATGCCCCCAATGCATCTGAGCCCAACATGTATCAAATGGATTATACTGATAGAACAGATGATAGCGATCCTTGAACTGTATGAGTCCGTTCGGATCATTGAGCCAACCAAAAGGCGCCGTAAAATGAAATTTAGGCCTGTGATTGCGCACATCGCGTTCCTGACTCTTTCTTTCTAAGAAAGAGTTTGCTTGTGTTATGTTGGTATAATGCCTGTTTCTCATGTCCATGTTGTTTACCTAAAACTGCGGCTATTCCTCCTATTGACTGCCGACAAGCGAAATATCATTATTTTATAGAACCTTGAATAACACCCTTGATGATGTATTTTTGCAGAAATAAATAGACCACAAGAATGGGTAATACCGTCATCAACAGGCCTGCCATCAAAAGTCCATAATCGACTGTATATGTTCCATAAAAATAGTAGATTGATAGCGGTAGTGTTCTCTGCTCTGCCCTTACAAGAACAAGGCTCGGCAATAGATAGTCATTCCAGATCCACAAAACAGCAAGTATCACAACGGTAAAGCTAATTGGCTTTAGCAGCGGAAATACCACTCGGAAAAAAGTCTGGATTCTTGAGCACCCGTCTATCATCGCAGCTTCTTCAATTTCGACAGGGATGCTTTTAATAAAGCCATGGTAAATAAAAATGGATAACGGCGCGCCAAAGCCAATATACATAAAGACGAGCGTCCATATGCTGTTCAGCAAGCTCATCGAACCATATATGCGCACAAGCGGTATCATGATAGCTTGAAATGGTATCAGCATCGCGGATACAAACAAGCCAAAAAGCACTTTGCTTACTCTCCATTTGAATCTCACAAACGCATATGCGGTCATCGAAGAAAAGAACACAATCAGTGCAACGCTTAAAGTTGTGATGATAAAAGTATTCATGATTGCTCTTGCAAAATTCATTTTTTCAAGCGCCACCAGATAATTATTGAAGTTAAACTCGACCGGCAGCTTTATCGGGTTCTCCAAAAACTCTCTTGTTGGTTTCATGGAATTTAATAAGACCAGCAAAAAAGGCGCAATATACAAAAGCAATAATAAGAACAGGGCCGCAAACAACAGTATTTTATGTGGCTTTATGTTTTTATTCATTCTTCATGCTCCAGTTTCTTACTGTAATACAGTTGCGTTACCGTCACAATGGCAACGATACCGAACAGGAAAATGGCCTGCGTTTGACCCACACCGTACTCTTGCGCCAAAAAAGCTTTTTCGTACACATGCATAGATATCAGCTGCGTGCTCTTAAATGGGCCGCCGCCCGTCAGTGACAGATTGACATCGTATACCATAAATGCTCTTTGAAGCGTAAGAAAGGTGCAAATGATAAACGCCGGAACCATTAACGGTATAATAACCTTTGTCAGCTTTTGTATAGGACCGGCGCCGTCAATATTGGCAGCCTCAATAATCTGCTTGGGCACATTCATAAACCCTGCGATATAAATGACCATCATATAGCCCGAATACTGCCAAACAGACACGATTACAATTGCCCAAAACGCCCTTATGGGGTGGCTAAGCATTGAGGATGTTATAAAATCTAAATTGAGAGCTTGGCCGATAAAGGGTAAAACCGTTGTGAACACAAAGTTCCAGATTAAGCCCAGAATAATGCCGCCGATTAAATTCGGAGTGAAGAATCCTGCTCTGAAAACGTTCTGCGAACGCAGCCCGCTTGTTAAAGCATAGGCCAGTAAAAAAGCAATGATGTTGGTCAATAACACAGTAAACAATACATATTGGATTGTCAGCCACAACGAGTTCCAAAATGCAGTATCCCCAACTGTTTTAACATAGTTATCAAACCCTACAAATGTGTAGCTTCTTGCAATTCCGTCCCAATTTGTGAATGTCAGGAACAGGCCAAAGATAAAAGGCACAATCATAACCAGCGTGAATATCAAAACCGTTGGTCCGCAAAAAAACAAATAAGATTTCATATCTTTGGGGAAAGACTTGCGTGCTTTTTGATTCCTTCTCATAAGTTCACACCTTTTTTGATAATGGGCAGGCATATCTTAATGCCCGCCCACTATCATTTCAGATTATCGATGTGCTGTCAATTAGCTGACTGACTGCCAGTATGCTGCGATATCCGCCGCGAGTTCAGCGCGATTGGAATATCCGCTTAAGTATTTCTGAAGCGCCGCGCCGACGACAGACCAGTGATCCCCCGGGAATGCTTGGAATGTGGTTGCTGCGTCGATTGTTTTGCCTGCAGCCATCCCGTCAGCAAGCGACTGTGCGAGCGGATCGGGAGCAGGGAGTGTGATGTTTGAGAACGCCGACAGAACATTCAAGCCGTTCACATACGCATCTTGTCCGACGGAATCGTACACCAGCCAGTTCAAGAAGTCTTTTGCTGCAGCCTGCTGCTCAGGTGTATTCTGTGTTGTTTCGATTCCAACCTGCTTGGTTGCAAAAACGACCACCGCATTTTGGTTGAATTCGTCCGAAGTGTCACTCATGGGGTACGGAATAAAGCCATACTCACCGTTTACAGTGTCAAACTCGTTTATCTGTGGCCATGCCCAATTGCCCATGAACCAGAAACCAACTTCTGCCTTACCCAATACTTCAGGACCTTTTTCATACGTGACGGCAAGAGGATCGCTCTTTGCGGAGTTGTATTCGATCAAAACATCAAATGTATCAACCCAGCTGTTGAAGGACGCATTGTTCGCAAGATCGAACGTGCCGGCCTTAAGAGAAGCAAACATTTCGTCTGTATTAGCCTGATCAAGCTCCGCTGCATGGAGGTAATTGTAAATGAAAAGATGGGCTCCAAGCGACCAATCCATAGGTGAAACAATAAGCGCATCCTTTCCAGACGCAACAACTTTATCAAAAGCATCCTTAAGTGCCGCTCTTGATGTGATCGTTGATGGATCGAAGCTGCCGCCGAACGCTTCATCTAAAACGGCCTTGTTATAGATAAAGCCAAAGCCTTCGACAGTAAATGGGAATGCATAAACATTGCCATCCACCGTAGCCGCCCCAAGCATGGCTTCGGATGTATCAGCAATCCACGCTTCGTCATCCAGTACTGCAAATATTTCCTTGAATACAGGAACATCACCCGGATCCACCATTGCGAGTGTGGGCGCGTTTCCGGAGTTTAGCATCGTGGTCATGATTTCAAATGGAGATTTGCCTACCGGAGCCGGAATGATCTCTACAGTAACGCCCGCAGTTGCATTGGAATAAATGGCTGCCAATTCTTCAAGTTCTGCAATAATCTCGCCCTTGGTGCACAAGAATGTGATTGTGATGTCTTCTTTTGCGTCATCGTCCGGATCAGATACAACCGGTTTATCCGTCTTCTGATCCCCCTGTGCCGGAGGTGTTTCTCCACAGGCTGTGAAAGCCAGAAGCATAACCACAACCATGCACAAACACAAAATACGCGTTTTTTTCATACCTTCTCTCCTTTTCAATTTAGCTTTGTGTCGAAATATCCTCGATCTTTAGGCAAGCGTATTGTATCACAATCACTTTGAATATGTCAATCGTTTATCATATTATTTATCTAGTTTTGCTTGCTTTATGTGCCCTTTTTTATTTATATTATGTTTATTTGGTTATTTTTTGGTCGCATTATTGTGTGTTTTTTCCTTCATTTCTTATTTATTCTATGCAATTGTTTGACTTGATTTTTTCCAACTTTCGCATTACAATATATTTATACACAACTCAGATTGGATGATATAATGGCCAACTTAAAAGATGTAGCAAGGCTCTCCGGCGTTTCTGTGACTACAGTATCTCGGGTTTTAAATAACAGAGGCTACATCAGTGAACAGACGCGAAACAAGGTATATGCAGCTATTAAGACGCTCAATTATCAACCCAATGAATTGGCACGTTCATTGCTGCGTAAAAGAAGCAACATTATTGGTTTGATTGTACCTTCGTTAGATCACCCATTTTTCTGCCGACTAGCGCAAGCCATTGAATTTTACGCTTCACTGCATGATATTAAAATCATGCTTTGCGTCTCTTATCGTGACCCACAAAAAGAGATTGAATATCTTAAAATGCTCAAGAGCAATAAAGTGGATGGTATCATATTAAGCAGCCGCTCTATAGAGATTCATGAGCAATTGGATTTCTCTTTTCCGTTTGTGACCATCGATCGAATTTTGGATGAGAAAATACCTTGTATCTCATGCGATCATTATCAGGGAGGCACGCTTGCAACGGAGCATCTTATCGATAAGGGTTGCAAGCATTTGGCGCATATCAGCGGCTCGCAGGCATTAAAGCTGATGGCGAATCGGCGAGACGAAGCTTTTATTGATGTTTGCAGAAAAAGAAACATTAGTTATAGGGTGTTTTCAACCAAAGAAGACCATTTTTCAGATATGGATTATTACGATATAATCAGCTCTGTTTTGGCAGACAAGCAGATAGACGGCATATTTGCGGGCAGTGATGTCATCGCCATGCAAATTATCCAAGCGGCGTTAAAGCAAAATATCAAAATACCTGATCATCTTCGCATTGTGGGATATGACAACATTCGATACGCAAGCCTTATCTATCCATCCATCACGACCATTCACCAGCCAATTGATGAAATAGGTAAATACTCAATAGAGAGTATCTTAAACCAACGCAACGGTCATGATGTTCCGATACGCACTGTGTTACCGGTCCGGCTGATTGAACGGGATACAACTTAATGAGAATTTTAATCTTATGAGATCAAAAGCAGCAATAAAAACCGATACTGATCGTAAAGTCAAAGGGTATTTTTATATAATACGCATATTGTATAGGGAGAATTTTGGTTTTATAATATTGAATCTTACTTTTATTTTGGCATGTCTACCCATTATCACAATTCCCGCCGCTATTACCGCTATGACACGGATAGAGATTAAAATGCTCAAGGGTGAGCCAACAACTATTTGGCATGATTTTTGGCAAACATTAAAATCAGAATTCTTTGTTTCATTGAAGTGCGGTCTTGTTTTGGCCGTTTTTGCATTGCTGACTTATGTTATGATTGGCCTTGTGTCAAATTCAGAGTTGCCTTCACTTATCCAATATGGACTGCTCATGTTTTATTTGGTTGTTTTGATGATGCTGACCATTGTATCCGGCTATGTGTTTGCATCCATTTCAATACTTGACTTGCCTGTTCGGGATGCGTTTCGAAACGCAATTATACTGATGATCGCAAGGATTCATTATAACTTTCTTGCTTTTGTCATTATCATTGTTTTGTACGCCATAAGTTTTCTGCTGTTCCCCCTATCTGCTCCTGTGATCGTCTTGATTCTTTTTTCGCTTTCAAATCTCATCCTGGTCTATAATTCGCTGTCCGGTCTGGAAAGGCATATCATTAAGAAATGATTCTCATCGTAAAATAAATGTTAAACGGTTGACATACACTTGTTCTAACGGTATGCTTATTATAATTATTGTTGCGAAAAGAAAGGTTGTTAAACATGGCCATACTCACTTGCGATTATCTCTCAGATGCAAGAAACGCAATCGTTTCGTTCACTGCGATTCTGCCAATAGACGCACCGGCTGCCGGGAGCGCAGTTGTGCAATATACCAATGGTCCTTACCCCACAATCTATCTGCTCCATGGCTATACGGGAAATCGCAACGATTGGCTGGTACGCTCAAGAATAGAGGAATGGGCGATGGCGCGTGGTTTTGCGGTCATCATGCCGGATGGCGGTAATCGCTTCTATATTGACGATGAGCAAACAAAGGAACTCAACGGTGTTTTCATCGGAGAGGAACTTGTGGATTTCACAAGAAGGATTTTTCCATTATCCAATAAGCGAGAGGACACCACGATTGCAGGGCTTTCCATGGGCGGTTATGGTTCGTTACGCAATGGCCTTCATTACGCAGATACGTTCGGATCGATTATTGCCCTTTCTTCTGCGCTTATTATTGACGAAATTGCATCAATGTTACCTGGCGACAGCAATATTGTAGCCGATTACAGCTATTACAGGCACACATTTGGCGAACTGAAAAAGCTGCCTGGCAGCCATAAGGATCCCAAATATCTTGCAAAAGCACGCATAGAAAGCGGCGATCCGATGCCAAGACTCTTTTTGGCTTGCGGTACTGAAGACTTTCTTTATCCTCAGAATTGTGATTATCATGATTACCTTTCGCTTATTGGTTATCCGCACAATTGGTGGATACAGCCTGGCGCGCATGATTTTGATTTCTGGAATATGGCGATGCCTGCCGGTATGGACTGGCTTCTCCATACGTATGCCCCGAACAGCTCAGATATCAATATAACCTAGTCTCCTCTTCCTTACTCAGCGGCTTGGGAAACGTTCTGCCGAATAGATAGCCTGCGAATAACAGCAGGTCCTTGATCATACATAAAAAATCAAACATAGACGCCTCCGCATTGTGCTCTTACAAGCCTATGCGCAAGTACGCGCGGTTTTGCATGTCCGAAGAATACGGGAGAGGTTTGGTTCAGTTATGGATACGCCAGATGGCGCTCATTCCAAATTGAAAAACCGGTCGAATTCGTTACCATCCACTATGTCAGAGGTGTCAAAACAACTGCAAGCAAAGCTTTTAATGTGTTGATATTCTCTTCTTGTGCGGTTTAAGCTCATCATTCGGACGTGATACGATTGTTATGCCATATATCTATTCCATTAGAAGTTAATCAATATATATTACGACACATTATCCCCGATGAGATGGCATAGAGTGCTTTAATCAAAAGCTCCCCTGAGCTCAAGGGAGCAAACGTCGTAAATATTAGAATCCGGAAAATCTGAATTGGCACTGTCCTTACTGGTACAGCGTGCAGAGCTTTTTGACGTATTCCAGACTCGCCTTGAGATCTGTCAGACTGTCCCGTTCGTAAGAAAGATCATGATCGGCTACAATCCACTCAGGATTACAGCTAAGCACCTTGGGCATAAGCTTGGGGAAGTTCATAATGCCATAGCCCGTGGGCCGGAATTCAAAGCTTTGATACGCCTTGCCGCCGCGTTCATATCCGAGTATGCTCGCGCAGCGCAGCAGCAAAGGGCCTGTTGCATAGTAGTCTTTAAGATGTATGTTCGGACAGCGATCACGGTATTTTTCGAGAAAATACGCCGGGTCTCCGCCGCCCAGCGCAATCCATCCCAGATCGGGCTGGAAAGCAAGGCAGTCTGCCGGTATCGTATCCAGGAGAACCTCCAGGCTATGCTTGCCGTCCACTGTATCTATCAAATCAAAGCCCTGGTTGTGATAAAGAAGCCTCATGCCTGCCTGTTTGCAGAGGCCGCCGATATGCTCAATCTGCTCCGCAGCTTCGGAAAACCCGGCGGTTCCCGGCAGCTTGTCCTGCGGGATACAGTCAATGGTGATAAACGGTGTGCCCAATATCGTGCGTTCTTCAATAATCCTGTCCGTTTGCGATACAAAATCGTCATAGGGTATGTGGTCACACATTACCAAGAGCCCTATCTCATCACAACGCTGGCGTATGCTTTTTGGCTCTTCGCCAAAGAGGCCAAACAGCTCTACGCCGTCAAACCCGCATTCCGCGATACGCGTCAGCACACCCAGCAGATCTTTCTTACAGACCTCACGCAGCAAAAATGTCGGGGATCCAAATCTTATTGGTTGACTCATTGACTTTAACCTCACTTAAATTTTATCGCTTGACCCGCGCATTGCCATGCCAGATGCTCCATATCTGGTCTTCGTCAGCGGGCGTGGCATAGTCCGTCAGCAGCGTGGCCACAAAGGCACCACTGGCCCAGCCAAACTGTATCCATTTTTCGGGCTCCCATTGCCTGGCAACCCCATAGAGCATACCGCCAACGAAGCCGTCCCCGCCGCCGATACGGTCGAGCACGCCGATTTCGCGCGGCTCTATCACATGCCATTTCTCACCCTCCAGCATGATTGCACCCCACAGGTGGCAGTTTGCGCTGACGACCTGCCTTAATGTTGTCGCGAACACGGATACGCTGGGAAACGCCTTTTTGACTTCGCCGATCATGGCCTTAAAGCTGTCCATTTTTGCCGCAATGTCTTTTCCGCCCGCATCCGGGCCTTTCACCTTCAGGCAAAGCTGGAAATCCTCTTCGTTGCCGACAAGTATATCCGACACCGAGGCAATCTGCGCGAACACCTGCCCGAGTTCCTTTTCTCTGTTTTTCCAAAAAGAAGCGCGATAATTAAGATCAAAGCTGACCAGGGTACCATTTGCTTTTGCGGCCTTGGCCAGCTCAAGACAAAAACGGCTGGATTCTTCGGACAGCGCCGCGATAAGCCCCGAAAGATGCAGTATCTGCACGCCGTCGCGCTCAAAGAGCCCGCTTAAGTCAAAATCGTCAACACAAAGCGTTCTGCCGACCTCACCCGCCCTGTCGTTGTGAACGCGCGGTCCGCGCAGCCCAAAACCGCTGTCGGCAATATTGAACTGATGACGGTAGCCCCAAGGCCCGCCCTGCTCCACATCACTGCCTTCATACGCCATGCTGCGGCTCTTCAGATTGCTTTTTATCATGGCAGATATAGGGCTTCCCTTTACAAAATTAGTCAGCACCTTAACAGGCAGACCAAGGTGCGACATCACACTGCCCACATTGGTTTCGGCACTGGTCACCTGCATGGTAAACGTGCTGCTGCAATGCACCGGCTGGCCCTCAAACGGCGTGATGCGCACGCCCATACTGGTTGGCACGACCATTGCGTACTTATAATCCTTGCGAATTGCGTTCATGATAACCTCCACTCCTAAATTTCGTTATTCGTCTCACTGCAGACCCACAGCCCAAGCGCCGGATTGCTGATGTAAAATATCTCCTCGCCGTCTTCCAGTGTGTTATAGCCGTTTTTTAGATGCTTCGGGTCATATCTTTTGACGGCTTCATCATAATCCATATAGCCAAACCCTGCACCCTCAACCTCACCTCGTGTCAGCTTTCCTGCGGCATATTTCACCGAAAATCTTCCGTCAGCAGAACCATGGATCAAATGCGCAGCCACCGATAGATTGCTGCGCAGCTCCTTGCTTTGCGCATACATGCTGAGCACACCGTCCCTGCCCATATAACCGTATTTGCGAATCAGCGCGTCGCAGCTTTCGTCCTCGCCGAATTTTGCGACGCCCGGCGCAAGTATCAACAGCTCTCCGCCGTTTTCTATCGCCATCCTTGTGCGGTAAATTGCCTTGTTTCCCAGCCAAGTGCTTTTAAATTCGGATCCGTCAAGATAGACGACTGCCTTTTTGATGGGCTTGTCCAAATACGTCAGATTCTTTTTCTGGCTCAGCGAGACAGCCTGTTCAAATACATGTCTGTCCCGCCCGATAAACAAACCGTGCATGCGTGCGCAGCCTTCCGTCTCGGTCGTAACCGTGAGCACATAGCTCAAGCGTATATCCGTCAGAAAATGCTGCTCCGCATAATCGAATACTTTCCTCACGGGTGAGTGGTCGCGGCCCATGATACGCTCCATGCCATACACAGCACCCAGCATATGAGATTTGTCAATGATGTCTTTGCCGCCGCAGCCCACAAGCAGGTTCTTCGTATAATTGGCCATACCTGCAACCTCATGCGGGACGACCTGGCCTATGGATATGATGCGGTCATATGCGTCATCCAATAGCATGCGATTGATCTCAACCGCGATGGGCTCGGTAAAAATCCCTTCAGATACCTCGGCAACATAGGCCGCGGGTATTTTGCCTATTTTCTCAATGCTGGTGCGCCAATTGTGCACAGCGAAACAGCTTTCGGGTATTTCATTCCCGAAAAACTGCGAGAGTTCAGCCACGCTCATTGGGTCATGCGTACCAAGGGCGGGTAATATATCGATCTGACACGTGTCCTTGAGCATGCTGTATAGCATGGCAGTCATCTGGCCCGCGCCCGAATGCATGCGCGTCATGTCGGGCGGAATCAGCAACACCTTCTTGAGCGCACCTCTCTCATCAGCGATGGCGTCTGAGAGAGCACGAAAAATCGTATCCTGAGATATACCGCAACCGCCCTCACAGGTTATGATGGTCTCTTTCATTTCTGCTCACCGCCTTTCCTCCATTTCGTGCGTCTGTTAAACCGTATAAGTCGATGCCGCCGTGCTGCCGCCCTTGCCCGTCCAGTTGGTATGGAAGAATTCGCCGCGCGGTTTGTCGATACGCTCGTATGTATGCGCGCCGAAATAATCCCTCTGCGCCTGAAGCAGATTTGCAGGCAGGCTTTCGCAGCGATACCCATCATAATAGCTGAGCGCCGAGGCAAACGCCGGTACAGGAACTCCATTCATGGCTGCCGCGCAGACCACGCGTCTGAGACCTTGCTGGCATTTGTCCGCCGTTTCCTTGAAAAACGGTGCCAGCAGCAGGTTTTTAATATCGGGCTGGCTATCAAAGGCTTCCTTGATTTTGCCGAGGAATACTGAACGTATGATACAACCGCCGCGCCACATGAGCGCTATGCCGCCGTAATTGAGATCCCATTCGTGGCTCTCCGCCGCTGCGCGCAGCAATGTGTAGCCCTGTGCGTATGAGACGATTTTGGCCATATAGAGAGCGTTTTTCAAATCCTCAATGAATTCTGCCTTGTCTCCTTTGAAATCGGGCTTGGGGCCGCCGAGCCGCTTTGATGCCGCCACCCTTTCATCCTTCATCGCTGAAAGGCAACGCGCGTAGACGGATTCACCTATCAGCGTGAGCGGTATGCCTTCATCAAGAGAGGCAACTGAAGTCCATTTGCCCGTACCTTTCTGGCCGGCCGTATCCAGTATCTTATCGACCATCGGTGCGCCGTCTTCGTCCTTGAAACCAAGTATGTCCCGCGTAATCTCTATAAGATAGCTGTCCAACTCGCCAGTATTCCATTCCTTGAACACTTCATGCATCTCATCGGCCGACATGCCAAGCTGCGTGCGCATCAACTGGTACGCTTCGCATATCAGCTGCATATCGCCGTATTCTATGCCGTTGTGTACCATTTTGACGAAATGCCCCGCGCCATTCGCGCCCACCCATTCACAACAGGGGCTGCCATCCTCCACCTTCGCGGCAATCGCCTGAAAGATGGGTTTGACAAACGGCCATGCGGCCGGCGAACCGCCGGGCATGATGCTCGGCCCTTTAAGCGCGCCTTCCTCTCCGCCTGATACGCCTGTTCCGATATAGAGCAGACCTTGCTCCTCCACATGGCGCGTTCTGCGTATGGTGTCGGGAAAATGCGAATTGCCGCCGTCAATGATGATATCGCCTTTTTCGAGATACGGTATCAGCACGTCGATCAGATCGTCCACCGGCTGCCCGGCCTTGACCATGATCATAATTTTTCGCGGCGATTCCAGACTGTCCACCAACTCCTGAATGGAATACGTACCGATGATATTCTTGTCCTTGGCTCTGCCTTCAACAAAATCCTTAACTTTCCCCGTGCTTCTATTATACACCGCCACAGTGAAACCCTTGCTCTCCATATTGATGACAAGGTTTTCCCCCATAACCGCCAAGCCGATAAGGCCAATATCCGCTTTTTTCATAATCTTATCCTCCCCAGGTTTATGATTTATCTCCCAGCGCTGAAATCGCGCTGCTTGTACGCTTTACACTCCAACCTTTGCCGGGCATCGCTTTTCACAGAGCCTTTCATAAAAAACAAATGTCACCACTGCCGCGATGAGGCTTATGAGCCCAATCACAAAATACGGTACGACAAACGAAGATGCCTCTCCGAAAAGCCCTGTGAATATGGGCCCCAAAAACATGCCCAGCGCATAAATAGCCTGATAAAAACCTGTCGCGGTGGTTTTCTTTTCGCCCGGCACGCTGCTTACGACCAAAGAGAGCAGCCCTGTGAAGCACATTCCCCGCCCGAAGCCCGCAAGAAATTGCACAATAAACAGCACGGTCAGCGATTTTGTAAGCACCATTGGTATACATGTCACCGCCATCAGCAAAAATGCCAAGCCCAACGTCATTTTGAATCCCACACGTTTAAACAGCCTTGTTCCGATAAACAGAGAAGCAAATACACCCGGCAATGTGAACAAGAATGTTAAAATGCCAAGCTGCGCGTCTCCCGCCCCAAGATTTTTGGCGACCAGCGGCGTAAAAACATAAGCCGTACCGAACGAGACGAACTGCAGCAGTACGCCGAGCACACTGAAAAAGAGAACGGGCTTCTCCTTGCTTATTGCCAGAAGCTCTTTGAGGCTGACAGGCTTGGTCTCAACCTTTTGCTCTTTCAACAGCAACGCCAGAACGATACCGATGCACCCCATAACAGCGGTGAACACAAATGGGGCTGTATCTCCGATGCTCTGCGATATGATACCGCCCGTCAATGTGGCAATCACCATTCCAAATGAATGGAATGCGCTGAGAATGCCGATGCCGCGCACTGTATCTTTGAAATAAGACGCGAACATCACCGCAAATACGGCCCAAAATGAAGCGGCTATTCCCGCAAGTGACCGCCCAATGAGGAAGCCTTCGGGTGTGTTGAACAGAAGAAAGCTAAAGCCGGATAGTGCCACAAAAAGAATACCCAAAACCACATTCGTTTTTCTCTTTTGCATGAGGTCAGAAGACAACCCAATCGGTATCCTGAAGATTAGCTGCATGAGCCCATACGATCCGCCGATTAGCCCCAGCATCTGTACGCTTGCGCCTATGGATTGCGCATGCGGCGTCAGCGTCGGAACGTAAGTGTACTGCCCGCCCCAAAACAGCACCGTCAATATGCAAAATATAATGATGTATTTTCTATTCATTGACGCCCCTTGAGCCAAAAAAATGCAGCTCCTCACATCACAATCACGGATCTGCCAAGGCTATTGCCTTGCTTCAGCTGTGCAATCGCTTCGTTGATTTGCTCCAGCGGATATGTTTTGTACACAAACGGTTTAATCCTGCCGCTTTCAACAAGCTTGATTACCTCGATCATTTCCTGCGGCGTACTGCCCCTGATGCCTATAATTTCTTTTTCATATTTCATAACATCCTGATAATTCGCGGAGAATTCAGGCGATTCGTAACCCACGATGATGACTTTACCGCCTGGCCGACATATATCGAGACTCTGCTGCACCGAAGAGGCTATGCCTATGTTGTCAAATACAACATCGCACATTTCGCCATCGGTCAGCGTTGCGACCTCTTTGGTCAAGTCGAGCTCTGCCGTGTTGATGGCATAATCCGCGCCATACTCTATCGATAAATCAAGCTTTACTTTTTTCCTGCTGGTGGCAAAAACCTCAGCGCCAAATATTTTGGCTATCTGAATCGCATGGAAGCCCAAGCCGCCCACGCCAAGAATACAGACGCGATCTCCCTCCTTCACCTGCCCCTGCATGATCGAATGGTATGTGCAGGCAATGGCGTCGGGAATGATGGCCGCATATTCAAATGGCATCTGCTTGCTAACCTTGTAGACGTTTGCGGCAGGCACCAGTGCATACTCCTGATGAGAGCCGTCCCTTTCAAAACCGATGCGCACCAAGTTCTTGCACAGGTTGGGTCGTCCACTTTGGCAGAAACGGCATGTTTTGCACGCTATGTCGATATGAACGGACACGTGATCCCCCGGCTTGACATTCTGTACATCTTCACCGACCTTGAACACCTCGCCCGCCATCTCGTGGCCCGGAATATAAGGCAGCTTTACGCTCCCGATCTTGCCTTCCTGAATGTGTATGTCCGTGCCGCAAAGCCCGCTGGCACGAACCCGTATGAGCACCTCATCTCTGCCGGGCTCGGGTACTGTTACGGTCTTGATTTCAAATGGCTTAAAAAACGCATTGAGGTATGCAGCCTTAGCTTTCATTTCAGACCCCTTCCCTGACTCCGGTTTTTTTCTTTTCCACCTCAACGACCACCATCAGCAGTTCATCGTCTCCTATGTTTTTCATGGCATGCGCGCGGCCGTTTTTGATAAGGCCGATGCTGCCCTGCTCCATAACAAATTTGTCACCATCAACGGTCATCTCTCCCCTGCCCTTGATAACGAGATAAAACTCCTCATTGTCAGCGTGGAAATGCTCGCCAACAGAGGCACCCTTGGGAAGCGTTGTCAGGTGTACAAAATGAAAGGACTCGGAGTCTTCCGGAAAACCCTCCATCGGCAAAAGCGCATCATAGCCCAGTATTTGGCTCACAAAGATGCTTCCTTCGCCGCCCTGACAGTTATCCACCTTATAGTTGGTCACCTCTCCCAAGTGGCGCACAACATAGTTTTTTTTCATGGTTTATTGGCTCCTTTCCTTATTTAGCATTCTGATTTTTAAAAAATTTGAGTGTTTCTATAATAAAGTCGTTGCGGGTTTTTGCGAGCCCGGCCATGTCCTTTTTAGACCAGTCATAAAATCCCTTACCCGTTTTATATCCCAGATTGCCCTGCGAAACCATATCCTCCAGATATTTCGACGCGCTCGTACTTGAGGATATGGCAGGCAGAACCGTTTGCTGAACCTTGAGCCCCAAGTCCAGTCCCACCGCCTCGATGTGCTCCAGAGGCCCCCAGACCGGAAAACGGATGCCCATGCCCATTTTTATCGCCAGATCCACATCCTCAGGCTCGGAGAGCCCCATCTCCACGATGTTGATCGCTTCCCGTATCACCGCTTGGAGTATGCGGTTGGCAAGCTGGCCAGGCAAATCCTTTTTCACAATGATGGGCACTTTGCCCCAGCCGGCAAGCTCCTGCTTGATTTCAAGCGCCACCTGATAATCCGAGTTATCGCCGACGACAACTTCAACCAGCGGAATCAGATGCGCGGGAAACCAGAAATGCGCCGTAAGCGTTCTTTCCGGGTATTTTGTATGCTTAGCGATATCTGTGATGCGCAGCCCCGATGTATTGCTCAAAATCGGTATTTGTGGGGGCAACGCTGCGTCAAGCTGCGAAAACAGCTTTTGCTTGAGTTCCAGATTTTCGGTGACGGCTTCAATGACCAGCCGTGCTTTGTCGCAGTCCTTGGAAAAATGATCCGACAACGCGATTAATTTCTTCGCCTCCTGTGCTTTTTCCAACGAGACCAATCCATTATTCAGCAGCTCGTCAATGCTCCCGCATGCCTTCTCAAAGCCGCTTTCGGCAAGCTCCATGCTGCAATCAGCCAAAACCGTTTTGTTGCCCGCAAGCGCGCTTATTGCCGCTATTCCGCTGCCCATAAGCCCGCAGCCGATGACGACGACCGTATCTCTCATGATAACCCCTGCTTCCTCATTAACTACTCGTCGCCATTGGGCAGTATGACCACTTTAACGGCGTCACCCTTGCGCTTGACGAAGGTGTCGAGCGCTTCGCCAAACTGATCCAAGCTGAATTTGTGCGTGATCATATCTTTAACCAACATCTGTCCGGATGCCATCAGTGCTAGCACTTTTTCGCTCACATTCGGATTTGCCCGCGAACCGAATATCTTAATTTCATTATGCGTCACGTATTTGAAAGGAAGCTCTTCCATCACGTCATCCGTGGCCACACCCAGCAGTATCACACTACCGCCTTTTCTCACAAGCCTGACAGCCTGATTAAATGTTCCTTTTGCTCCCGAACATTCAAACACCTCGTCCGGGCCGATACCGTCTGTCAGACGTTTAATCTCCTCATATGTATCCTGCGTTGTAAAGTCGACGATATGATCGGCACCCAATTTTTTCGCTGAGGCAAGCCTTGAGCCTCTGCCCACGACGATGACTTTTGCAGCCCCGCACGCTTTTGCGAGCCGCATCGCGCTCAGACCGATAGGACCCGGACCGATCACGACAACGGTGCCGCCGGGTGTTATGCCCGAGAGCTCTATGCCATGCAGCGCCACGCCTACGGTATCCACCATCGCCGCTTCGGCAAAGCTCACGTTGTCCGGCATGTGTTTCACACTTTTCTGCGAATATTTTGCATACTGCGCATACGCACCGTTGACAATAAAGCCGTAATGCTCATGTCCCGTTTCCGTTTTTCCATAGTTCAGGCACAGGTTGTACTTACCCAGCAGACAGTTGGCACAATATCCGCAGCCCTTATGTGCCTCCCCAGCGACTCTGTCGCCAGGCTTAAAGCTGACAACCCCCGGCCCCACTTTGACCACCTCGCCGGCCCATTCATGACCCGCGATAAACGGATACGCTGGCGGCCAGCTTCCGGCGAGATCCCCTCTTATCACCTCAGGATCGCTGCCACAGATGGCAACCGCTCTGATTCTGCACAGGACTTCCTGATACCCGGGTTCGGGAACTTTGACGGTTTGTATTTCAAACTTCCCCGGTTCAGGCAATACACAGGCTTTGGCTTTTTTCGGTACGTTGATTTTCATTTGCTGCATGCCTCCAATGTATATTGTAAATGTTCTTGCCCCGATGTTGGGGCTTACAACCCTTGGTTGATTCGCTCCATTTTGCAGCACCGTCATGGACAACGCTCTTAGCGTGCGTGCTTGTGAAATGCTGCTTGATTTTATATGATGTATCATATATGATATATCATATAATCATTCTTGTCAACCCTATTGTACTGCCGATTGTGTCGCGGCTGACGAGAGGACAGCACATATGGCGTTGCTGTCCAATAACGCTTCTGTATGCATGAAATCGTTTATTTATATCGTATGCTTTGGCGCATACGGTGAAAAATATCAATACGAGGAGGATTATTCTATGTCACAAACTGTGCGTGTCTACGCAGGCACCTACACCTGCCCTATCCGGTTTGGCACCGGACAAATACTGGAGGGCAAAGGCGAAGGCATCTATCTGCTGGAGCTCGACCCTGATTCGGGACAGCTTTCGCATATTCAGACTTTCGCCGGTATTGTTAACCCGTCTTATCTCGTCCTCTCCAAAGACCATCGTTTCCTGTATGCCGTCAACGAGCTCAAGGAGTATAAAGGCGCGCCTTCAGGCTCCGTCTCCTCCTTCGCGGTCTCCCCTTCCGACGGTGCACTGCGTTTCATTAACACGCAGGCCACACTGGGCACCGACCCCTGCCATGTTGAGCTTAGCCCGGATGGCGCGCATGTATTGGTCTCCAACTTTATGAGCGGCAGCGTCTGCGTGCTGCCTGTTCGCAAGGACGGCTCTCTTGCGCCTTCCAGCCAGTTCATACAGCATGCGGGCAGCAGCGTGAATAAAAACCGTCAGGCCGGGCCGCACGCACATTCTCTGATCTTTGCGCCGGACGGACGTTTTGCTTTCGTGCCCGACCTTGGCATTGATAAGCTCGTCACTTACCGTATAATCAGCGGAGAAAAGCCGCTTGGCAGCGCACCTGTTCCGCATCTAGCCGTTACGCCCGGCGCCGGCCCGCGCCATTGTGCCTTTGGGCCAGACGGCCGCTACTGCTATCTGATCAACGAACTGGACTCTACCATACTCACGCTGCGCTACAACGTGCAGGAGGGCAGCTTTACCATGCTGCAAAAAGTATCATCACTGCCCGAGGGCGTTAGCAATAAGGACAACACATGCGCAGACGTCCATATCACGCCAAACGGCGCATATCTGTACGGCTCCAATCGCGGCCATGACAGCCTGATCATATACAGCATTGATCGCGATTCAGGCCTGCTTTCGTATGCGGGCTGCCAGCCCTGCGGCGGCAGAACACCACGAAACTTTGCCATAGACCCCACGGGGTCATGCCTGTTGTGCGCCAATCAGGACAGCGACAACATCGTCGTTTTCAGTATCGACTATGCGTCCGGCGCGCTTCAGAAAAAGTCGGAAACCACCTTACCCACGCCCGTTTGCTTAAGACCGTATACCTTTTAGGTTCTTTTTAAAGGGGCAACGAAAAAACTGTTGTCCCTTTTTTATTTCCGCTTTTCCCGTCAAGCCCGAGCTGTGCCGATGCTTTTTTCATACCATCAATGGTTCTGGACGCAACTTCCTCAAAACGCATCTCCAGCATTGCGCAGCCTTTCATGATGATCTCCCTGTTTGCTTTTTTTGCGAAGCCTTCCACATCAAACATCTGTATGACATAACCGACGGTCAGATTATGAATCGAGCACGACTCAAGCGCGAGTGCGCTGTCGGATACCAGACTGACAAGCTCATTGAGCGTATAGAGCACCTTTTCCATAAAAAGCGTCGGCATAACCTGTGTGCTTGTGCCAAAGCCATGGCTTTGTACGGCATGGATAAACGCTTCGTCGTATCCTGCTGCCGCGAGCATTTCGGGATTTTTTCCGCAGTGATTGCCCGGGTGCTCTTCAAAATCCAGATCGTGAAGCAGCCCGACCGCGCCCCAGTATTCGATATCCTCGCCGCGCCACTCGGCAAAATAGCGCATGGCCGCCTCAACAGACAATGCATGAAAGATGCGGTAAATGCCTTTGTTATGCTGTTGCAGCAATGCAAACGCTTTTTCTCTCAACGTCCGCGCCCTCATTTCTCATTATCGTATCTGGTTGAACTCAATACGCTCTCCGTTCGGGCCTTCTATGGTAAAAAACAAAACGCCATTTTCAAGAAACGGCAAGGCCTGTACCTGCTGATGCAGCATCTTATAGCCGCCGGATTGAACCATATCAAATACGGCATTGATATCATTCACGTTCAGCGAAATATGGTCAATGGCGCCGGGCATTTCGCGTTCTTCTTCACTCGTGTATGCTTCAAGTACAATATCCTTCAGTCGCAGAAAAACAACATGGTGAACATCATCCGTCATCCATTCGGTACGAAAACCCAAGCCTTCGTAAAACGAAATGGTCTTGGTTATATCCTTTGTAACCAGACCGATATGCTGAATACCCGTTATGTGGTTTGCTATTGCCATCAGACACCTCCTGAACGATCGCCGCCTTGCTCAGCACCGCGCTGTCATTCGTTAAACCTGAGCACGATCTTTTTCTGGTTCTTTTTATGCTTAAAAAAAGCGATGGCCTCGGACGCCTGATCAAAATCGTATACATCCGAAATAAAGTCCATGCCGTTGAGTCTGCCATCCAGCATCATCTTAACGATGTCATCATGAACCGCAGCTTCCTCGTATTTCGACGGCCATTGCACAAAGCGCAAGTCAAAAGCGTAGGGAGCTTGCTGCCAGTTGAACATAAGCGCGTTGTCCGCAGTTACTCCATACACGCAAACCTGACCAAATTCTCTGACCAGCCTGACGTTTTGATTGATCAGCGCGGGCACGCCCGCCGCATCCAGCAGTATGTCCGCGCCTGCCGGAAACAGCTCCAGAAGCCTCGCACTCGCGTCCTGCTTCGCGGCGTTTATAACGACATCCGCACCGATGGCCTTGGCCTGTTCGGTTTTCTCGTCGCAGATATCCACACACACCACGGGAGAAAGCCCCATAAGCTTCGCGAATTTTATAAATGCCATGCCGACAGGGCCCGCGCCATAGATCACAATGTTTTGTCCGGCGGAAAACCCGAGCCGCTTCATCGTCGAGTAAACCTCACGGAATGTGATAATCATCGTTGCGGCAACGGGCTCCAGTTGCTGCGGCAGCTTGTTTTGTGCAGCATAGGCGGAGAATGCGGTCTTTTCGTCAAGCGGCACACCATCATTCGCAAGCGCCCCCGCATCACCCGCCACCGCATATTCAGACATGGCACCCCATGTGGAGAAATACGCGCCGCATTTTCCAAAAATCAGCGGCATCACAACGTAATCGCCGATACTGTAGTTTTTCACCTTGCTGCCAATTGCGACGACCTTGCCTACGCCCTCATGCCCAAGCATGGTTGGATAGTCCGAAAAGCCCTTGAGCGTATTGTGAAGTATCTTCATGTCGGTGCCGCAGACCGCGGACGCTTGCAGCTTGACCAGCATCTCATAGTCACCGTATTCGGGCACGGGCACTTCCCTGATGGATACGTCGCCGTTTGCTTCAACTATCAATGACTTCATTGTGCACCTCATCGATGGCTTTTCACCACTATCATATCGCGTGTGATATCTTTCAGGCTCCTGCAATTTGCCAGCCGCATGATGTTTTGCAGCTCCCCGTAGATTTTGTGCGTGTATATCGACGCACCGTTTTTCTCTCCACCGTAAACCGCCACGGTATATGGCCTTCCGATACCCACAGCATCCGCACCCAGCGCCAGCAGCTTGAACACATCTTCGCCCGAACGCACCGCGCCGTCGGCGAATACCTTGATTGAATCCCCCACAGCGTCTTTTATATCCGCGAGCACATCGGACGGGGACTGCGAATGCTCCACCACATTCCCTCCGTGATTGGAAACGAGTATGCCGTAAGCCCCGGCCTTTGCGGCTTTAACAGCCGTTTTAACGGACATGACACCCTTGACGACGAATGGTACATCAATTGCGGCAATCATCTCCCGCAGCTCCTCGAAAGAGCGCGGCTCCACGCCACCCTTACCCGAATACTGATAGCCGAGTCCGATTGCGTCAAGATCGGTGGCTATTGCCATGACACCGATCTGTTTGCACCACTCAACGCGGTTCCAGTATTCTTTTCTGTCCGCCCAAGGCTTGATCGTGGGGACGCCCAAGCCTCCAATCTGTTTGAGCGGCTCGATCTGGGCGTTGAAATAGCCTTCTTCGATATTGTCGCCCAGCCAGGCCATGCCGCCCGCTTCATGCGTACCCATCACCAGCGCCTGCGCGTAAGCACCGTTGTTATTAAAAAACGGGCTGTCGAATGTATAATCTGTGAGTATCTTCGCAATAGGCGCGGCAAAGACTGGAAGATCAAAGCTGTGCCCGAACAGCTCTGTCGTGGTATCGGGATGATAGTCCTCATGAATCACATCCATGACAATGCGTATGTCCGCCAAAGCCTTGTAGCTGTTGGCGAAGCCCGCGTTACAGCCCTTTGCGCCCATCTCAAGCGAATTAGTAAACCGGCCCGAGCAGGCCGCGCCGTTGCATATCTTGCAGACATGGCAGGACGGTTTTAATATCTTGCGTGCATTTTCCTGATATTTTGCGTATTGCAGCAAAACATCGTTGTAATTCATCGTGTGCTCCATCGTCTTGCTCTCCTTATGATGTTTTGGCAAAAGACATGGAAATAGCGTATATGCCTTTTTCGTCCTTATTCGCGGTCGAAAAGATCAGGATCCGGCCCTGTGCGCAAACCCCTGTCCAGCGCATCTATGGCTCCCATCTGCGCCTTGCTCAATTCGAACGAAAGGATATCCGCATTCTCAATAACACGCCGGGTAAGCACCGACTTGGGAATGGTGAGTACGCCCTTTTGGTAATGCCAGCGAAGCACCACTTGCGCCGACGTTTTGCCGCAATCCGCCGCGATACCGCAGACCGCCTCGTCTGCGAGAACCGTGGCCTTGCCCAGAGGAGACCAAGCCTGCACGGCAATGCCGTGCTTCCGGCAAAATTCCACAAGCTGCGCGTTGCTCAAATACGGATGGATTTCTATCTGATTCAGGCTGGGAATCGTGCCGCATGAATTCATCACACGTTCAAGATGTGGGATATGAAAATTGCTTACACCGATCGACCGTGCCAACCCATCCTGTTTGAGCGTCTCCAGCGCCTTATACGTCTCAACATACAGATCTTTTGAGGGTATTGGCCAATGAATAAGCACTAGGTCAACATAATCCAGTTTAAGCTTCTTTAGGCTTTCTTGCAGGGAGACTATCGTGCTGTCGTATCCGTGCGCACTATTCCAGACTTTCGTCGTGATAAACAGCTGCTCTCTTGGTACGCCTCCCTGCAAAGCCCCATCTCCCACACCGCTCTCGTTCCCGTAGGCCTGAGCGGTATCTATTAGCCTTATCCCGGCTTTAATAGCATTAAAGACAACATCTGCGGCAGCATCGTTCTCAACCTGAAACACACCGAGACCCTGAATGGGAATACTGTTGCCATCATTCAATGCCTTCTTCTCAATTACCAATGGTTTCATCTTTCCCCCGAAATATCGGCCGTTTTGCCGCGTATCCCGTTTATGCACATCTTTGCACGTTCATCTCTTTTGGATATACTTTCTCGTGTCTATCGTGACGGCGACGACAATGATCAGTCCCTTGACAACATACTGAAGATCCGGCGAAACACCTATGTAGATCAAACCGTACGAAATGATTTGGAATATGATGACGCCCAATGCTATTCCGGGTATCGTACCCGTGCCGCCGCGCATGGAGACACCGCCGACAACGCAGGCCGCGATGGCGTCCAATTCATAGCTCTGCCCCATGGCGTTGATGGCCGAGCCGGTTCTGCCCGCCTCCAGTGCGCCGCCGAAACCATAGAGCAAACCGGCGATCAGGTATACCGTTATTGCCGTCTTAAATACGTTCACACCGGAAACCTTAGCGGCCTCGCGGTTTCCGCCTATCGCGAACATATTTTTGCCGAGTATCGTTTTGTTCCACAAGAACCACATCAGAATACACACGGCAATGGCATACAAGAATATGTATGATACACTGAAGTCCGGGGTGATTTTTATGGTGCCTTGTGAGAATTTCACAAACACCTGATCAAAGTTGGAAATCGGATTGGCACCGACCGGCCCGTTAAAATACAGCGAGCACACACCGTATATGATCTGCTGGAAGCCCAAAGATGCGATAAACGGAGGCACGCCCCATTTGAAAACCACGACGCCCTGCATTAAGCTGAACAGCGCTGTTGCCGCCATTGCAATCAGCAGCGGTACAATCAGAGGCAGCGGAGAAAAATCAAACGCTTTCATGGTGTAGCTTGCGGATTGCAGCATGGATGCGGCAAGCACACCCGATAAGCCGACCGCGCGCCCTAAAGACAAATCCGTTCCGCCGAGCACGATAATGCCGCCCACGCCGCAGGCGAATATCAGCCTGGTGGAGGATTGCGTCAAAATAGCGTTGAAGCTGGCAATGTTGAAGAACGATATGTCGAACGATGCAATGGTAATAATCAGCGCGGCGATGATCATGTACAATGCGTTGTTGATCATAAACTGCAAAATATCAGTTTTCTTGTTGTCCTTCTTCTTGAACAATTGAACGAGTTTCATTTTTTACATACCCCTTAATCAATAGACTTTTTATTGGTTAAGCTGTTTTACAGATACTTGGCAGCAGACTTGAAAATATTCTCCTGCGTCGCCTCTTTGGGATTCTTGCGAAGATCATAGATATCCGATATCCTGCCGTTGCTCAACACAATGATTCTGTCCGATATACCCAAAAGCTCGGGCATTTCCGATGAGGCCAGAATCACGCCGCGTCCGCTCTTGGCAAAATCGATAATCAGCTGGTATATCTCATACTTTGCACCGACATCAATACCGCGCGTTGGGTCATCCATAAGCATAATATCGGGCTCCATCAAAAGCCACTTGCCAATGATCAGCTTCTGCTGGTTCCCGCCGGACAAGGAGCGAATGGGCACCGTGTGTTTGGGCGTTTTTACGTTTAACGAGTCAATGACCCACTGGGTGTTCTTCTTAATTGCCTTGTTGCACAGGCAGCCGATTTTGTGCCTGCATTTCTTTAATGTGATGATGACAGCATTAAAAGCCACTGTTAAGTCCGGGAATATCCCGTTAAAACGGCGCTCTTCAGTACACAGCGCAAAGCCGTATTTAATAGCATCCACAGAGCTTTTATGATGAACCAATTCACCTTTGTGATATATCTTGCCGCACCTTCTTCTCCTTGTGCCGAAGATTGTTTCCAATAGCTCGGTGCGCCCCGAACCGAGAAGCCCTGCGATACCCAGTATCTCTCCCGATCGCAGCTCAAAGCTGATATCCTTAATTGAGCTTGAAGCATCTTCGCATAAGTTTTCTACCTTGAGTATGATCTCAGAGGAGGGTTCGTTCGTTTTTGGGGGGAAGCGCTCCGTGAGCTCCCTGCCCACCATCATCGCAACAACCTGATCCATAGTCAGATCCTTAACGTCGGACGTATTGATGTGCTTGCCATCACGCATGACGGTAACTTCATCGGAAATTGAAAATATCTCTTCCAGCTTATGTGAAATATAAATGATCGCGACACCTTTTTCCTTTAGCCGCCGTATCATTTCAAATAGATGTTTGACTTCTTTTTCGATGAGAGAGGATGTCGGCTCGTCCATTACGACGATTTTGCAGTTATATGATATCGCCTTTGCTATATCAACCATCTGACGCTGAGATACGGTCAGTCTGCTGAGCTTCGTTTTGGGATTGGTGTCGATATTCAAATCCTCAAATATTTTCTTCGTGTCAGCATACATTTTCTTTTCATCGACAACCAAGCCTTTCTTTGGGTATCTCCCCAGCCAAACGTTGTCCATTACGCTGCGCTCACGCACCTGCTCCAGTTCCTGATGAACCATCGATATGCCGCTGACCAGCGCATCATATGGCGAGGAAAACTCCACTTCCTCTCCATTCAGAAGAATCTTCCCCGCATCCTTTTTGTATATGCCAAAAAGGCACTTCATCAATGTGGATTTCCCTGCTCCGTTTTCCCCCAAGAGCGCATGCACCGTTCCGGGGCGCACTTTAAGGCTCACATTATCCAAGGCCTTCACGCCCGGAAAACTCTTGGATATATCATTCATTTCCAGTAGGTATTTTCTCTCGCCCATTTTCAACACCTGCTTTATTCCAAAGTCATAGGCCCTTTTTTCGAGGGTACCGACAATAGCATCGGTACCCTCGTCTATCAAGAGGAGCTCTTTATGCGATTGACAAATCGCTAATCGTTTGTCAGCTGCAATTGTTATAGGCTGTTTCTGCGTCTACCAGGTTCTGCAAGCTGATTGGTGTATCAAGCACACGCACTTCTCTGCCCGATGCGCCGCTCCACACAAATTCTGTGCCATCCAAAGGTGCTCTGCCGTTGAATTTATCGACGCAGATATCAACAGCGGCAACAGCCTGAAGCCATGGAGTGGTCAACACTGTACCTGCGAGCTCACCGTTCTCGAGGAGCGGCCAGACCTGCGGCAGTGCGTTGATACCGTATACCCAAACCTTTTTGCTGGGGTCGTCGTAATAGCCATGGCCTCTGAGAGCTTCGATAACGCCCATAGCCATCGCGTCGTTGTTGCAAATGACAGCTTCGATTTGGTTGCCGTATTTGACAATCCAGGTTTCCATCAGCTCTTTCGCCCTTGTGGTGTTCCAGCCGGCTTCCTGAATTGCGAGCTGTTCGTTCTTCATAAATCCGTCATCATTCCAAGTTTTAAACGAGTCTTCAACGGCTGCTGTTCTGTAAATGGCATCCTGCTGAGAAATATTCCCCTGCACCAGCACATACTGAAGTACGCCGTCGCCGTTTTTATCCATGGCGCTCATGTTTTGCGTCCAATCCGTCTTGACAAGCTGAGCCTGCACCAGCGCCGGCGATGTCCAATCCAGGCCGACATACCAGGTGCTTTCCCATGTTTCGAGTATTTCTAGCATGGGGGCTCTGTTAATGAACACAACGGGGATGTCCGCTTCTTTTGCCTGATCAAGTATGGTCTGTCCGGCACCGGGATCAACCAAGTTGATGATGAGCATGTCCACTTTTTTCTGTATCAGCGTGGCTACCTGCTCATTCTGCTTTGCCTGGTCGTTGGCTGAATCGACGACATCCAACACAGCCTTGCCATCGGCGCAGTAATTTTCGATGCCCTTGCGTACATATGCCATATAGGCATTCGCATAATCGAAAACCGCAAAACCGATAACGGGTACTTTGTCCGGCTCTTCAATGTCAACATCCACCTCGGGATCATCTGGATTTACAGATGGCTCGACAGACGGCTCGACAGACGGTTTTTCGGTCTCCGCCGGTGCGCCACAGGCAACAATCGAAATAGCCATAATTGCTACCAAGAGTAACAGACTGATTCGTTTCATTTCTTCCCTCCTGTTATATTTATTTATGCGGTCGCTTACCGCATAAACCTTTTAAAATTCTCAAGAACCGATGTACCATTAATTTTCGCTTTTTTCTAGTTTTAAGTAAAAATAATTTTCGCTTTTTGTGTCAAGAATGCCCTTCCCGTGTCATTAAACACAGAAAGAGCCTTTTGATTCAATTGTTCAGTGAAGAACCAATGTGTTTCTGCGTTTATAGCAGAATCGTGTGCTATTCGTCGTCTTTAATACCCTGTTTTGCGCTTTCGTTCATGTGCCTAATGTTATTGATGTAATGCATCCTGCCATACTCTTCGGCTTTCTGTGCATCGCCTTCACATATGGCCTGGCAAATATTCTGGTGCTCAGATATGAGCTCTTCATAATTACGAACTTTGAAACCAAATATCTGATGCCTTCTGGTTACTATATAAAGCTGCTGTTCCAAATTCCTCAGCAACGGGGTTCTAATGTACTCGGCAATCATGCCATGCAACAGGCTGTTCGCTTTTAAAAAGTCATCCAACTGGCGGTTCTCTAGTGATTTTTGTTCATCCTCTACGATCTTCTTAAGCTTGCATTTTTCCTCTTGGGTCATATGCAAAGCTGCGTTCTTTGCTGCCAAACCGCTCAGCGCGCCACGCATATAATAGATTTCCTCGACTTGATCCGTCATAAACCTGGCAACTCTTATGTTTTTGTAGTTAACCTTTTCAACGAGTCCGAGCGACTCCAGATAAGTCAGGGCCTCTCTGACGGGCGTGATGCTCACATTATACTTCTCAGCCAATTCGGTGATGTTTAATATCTGCTCGGGCGCCAGCTTGTCAGTCAGCAAGTCATCTCGGATTTGCTGAAGAACAATTTCTTTTCTCGTCGGGTAACTATTGTATTTTTCGAACTCTTTAACGTCCATTGAACACCTCTACTCAATCATTTATCAGCACCCTGTATCATATATGATACATGATATATGATGTAACCGTGTTTGTCAACAGCTTTGTTTTCATATTTTGTGCGTTAGTCTCAGTACTTTTTCTTCTTCAGACACTCATCGATTTGGCCAAATCTTTCCGATATCGTGTCCCTGTGTCCCATGGCTATAATTGTATATATGGAATCGATAATGGCCATTTGAGCCGCGCGTGAGGAAAGGGCCGAGAGCTTGTACATCGTCTCGCGCGAAGCTGTCACCAACGATACATCCGATATCTTTCCCAAAGGAGATCGCCCGATGTTGGTGATGGTCACCAGCTTACCGCCACCATTTTTCCACTGCTTGGCCACCTCCACAATGTCCTTAGAGCTGCCTGAATGGCTGATAGCCACCATCACATCGCCGCACGTCGGCCCGCACGCTGCAATCATTTGCATATGCGTATCTGAGCTGATTATCGCACTGCAACCCAGACGCATGAGCTTATGGAACAAATCCTGCGCCAACGCCACCGAATTGCCAAGCGCAACAATGACGACCCGTTTGGATTCATGAATCACATCAGCCGCCTCTTTGATGGCATCGTAATTCAGTACGCTTAGTGTATATTTGAGCGTATGGATGGCCGAGTTGAACACCTTTTGGATCATCTGTGTGTAGCTGTCATCCTCTTTAATAGACTCATTAATCGCCTGTATGGGCGAAACAAGGCTCTGCGCCAGGCAAACCTTTAGATCCTGATAGCCCGTCATGCCCAGCTTTCGACAGGTTCGCACCACCGTTGCCTCACTCGCGCCGCAATTATCCGCAAGCTCCGTGACAGAAAGGCGTATCACTTTTTCCGGATTCGCGATGATATAGGAAGCCACTTTCTTTTCAGACTTGGCCAGATACTCATACATCGCGTTCATCTTCATAATGATACCGACTTCATTTTGCATAACAACACCTTCCCTTTTTCAGCTTATGCGCAAGGCCTGAACAAGCTCCTCATAGACAGGCATCAGCGCTTTCACTGTTTCAGTATACACATGGAATAATTTGTTGTAAACTTCAACGTTTGATGGCAGCGGCTCAATGACGCGCGCAATTTTGCAGCAGATTTTTACAGCCTCTTCAAGATTGGTGAACATGCCGCAGACCGTGCCCGCAAGCATCGCGCCGCCAAAGGAAGAATCGCTCACCTCCGGCACAGCCATGCGCGTGTTGAACATATCCGCGATGATTTGACCCCAGAGGCCGCTCTGCGCGCCGCCGCCGATCAGCAGCAGATGCTCCGCATCGCTTTTTATGCCCAGAGAATGCATCAGCTGCATACCATCCCGGAGCGAATAGGCGGCACCCTCCATAACGGAGCGGATAAAATGAGCTTTGGTATGGTTCATGCTTGCCCCGATAAAGCTTGCGCGCAGATTTTGATTGGAATATGGAGAAAATTCTCCGAGAAGATAGGGATGAAAGATCAGTCCTTCGCAGCCGGGCGGAACCTTTGCGGCTTTCTCATCCAGAAGCGCATATACGTTTTTACCCGCCGCTTGGCTCGATTCCTGCTGTGCGAAATGATCTTTAAACCACCGCAATGAGGCCGTACACGAGCGTGTACCCGTTCCCGGATAGTAAAGCGAATCAGCTACGTGGCTGTAATTAACAAGCTGCTTGTGGGGGTATGCCTTATCAGTGATGACACAGATACGTCCCGATGTCGCGAGCTTAATTGTGCCCTGACCTTTGCGGATTGCACCGGCCGCGATCATCTCCAGCGCGGTGTCGGTCGTTCCCGCAAGCACAGGCGTGCCCTCCAGCAGTCCGAGCTCGCGCGCGGCCTTTGATGTGACGCCGCCCACAACATCACTCGCATGGCGAAGCGGGGGAAGCTTGTCAATCGGAAAGCCCAGCAGTGCGCAAAGCGGCTCAGACCATTTCTTGAGATGCACATCATAAAGCTGCGAGCCCTGCGCATCGATATGATCGGTGCAGTATACGCCTGTGAGCTGATAACGGATATAGTCTTTGGGAAAGAGCATATAGCAAACACGATCCCAAACTTCCGGCTCATACGTTTTGACCCAGAGATTCTGGAACAGGCTCCACATGGCACCGGGCATGTGGTTGGTGCGCTCAAAAATTTCCTGACTGATTTCGCATGCGTCGGCCAGCGCCGCGCTGCGCTGATCGTTCCACATAATCGCGCGACGGACCGGCTGAAAATGCTTGTCCAGCAGCACCACCGTGTGCGTCGCCGCATCCGGCATTATGGCTCTGATGCGGTGCTTGTCAACAGCACCTGTGCCAAAGGCCTCATCCAGAGCGCTTTTCAGCAGTTCAAACCATTGCGTGCTGTCCTGTTCGGCATACGAAGGCTGTGGATACACGGTTTCGATCTCGCGTTTAAACGGCCCAAGTCTGCTTCCGTCTCCGGCGACCAACGTGACTTTGAGCATGCTTGTTCCGATATCAATACCGCACACATAATCTTTCATGGATGCCCCTCCAAAAAAATGGATCATAATCTGTATAATGAATCATTCATACAGGGCGGCGCATGGACACCACACCGCCCTAAGCTTCCATAAGTTACATACACTGTATCAATAGGATACTTTGAATCTTGGCGCTTCGGGACGCTGCAGCACGTCAACGCCCGGCACCTCGTCAGGCGCGTAATGGCTTTCAAGATCGCGCAGCAGAGCAAGGTATTTGTCATAAGCGCGCTTGAGAACCTTGCCGCCTTTTTCCGCAGAAGCCGAACATATTGCCTCCGTCGGGCCGACACCATAGTGGTGCAGCTCACCCGGCTCGGGAATATTCACCCACGAGGCCACGTCCTGAACCGCAAACGCTTCGCTTTCATCCATACAGACCGAGCGCTTGATGAGCGCCTTGTCTATCAGCGGAACGCGTACTTTTCCTTCTATAAGCTCCTTGTTCACCAGTGACCCGTCAATAAACATGGCCGCGCTGGTTTCCCACTCACCCGCATGCCAGAACGGTGCGGATATTTCGCTCTCTATACCCTTACGGCAAAGCTCCCAATACGTTGCACCTGCCATCCACAGGTATTTGTTTTCCCTGCGCAGTTCGGTGCAGACCTCGTGAACGATCGTCTGCATATTCCATTCCTGCCCATGCGCCTGAACAAAGACCACCTTGCGAAACCCGCAGGCCCACAAGCCGCGACACAGATCTTTTATCACCGCATGCATCGTGGCGTGTCCCACAGCCAGTGTGCCGGGCAAAGGGTCTCCGTTGCGATCCCAATGGAAGGTTGGAGAACAACCCAGCCTGATGGGCGTGGGCAGCAGCGCGGGCAAGCCCGTTGCTTTACTGAGTTCCTCGCAGAAATACTCGGCTATCATGGTATCTGTTTTCAGCGGCAGATGATCGCCATGGCCTTCCGTGGTGGCGACGGGCACGAGTATAATGCCGCGCTTTTTGGCAAGCGCGACGGCGTCCGAAAGGTTGAGGTCTTCAAAAATCACAGCTTTTTTCTCGCTCATTTTTTCCTCCTTAATAAACCGCAGAAGTTATATTATTATGGTTTTCCAAAAGCTTTTAGTCAATCACATCTCTCCCAGATACTTAATCTCAAGTCCGCAATGAAGCGTCTGATCAAGCTTCTGCAAATAGATTACGGTTGCAAGAGAATCCGTCACCAGCATCTGGGCGCCTGTCTGTGCAATCATGCGCAGGCGACGTTCGGCCATTTTCTGCGCCAGTTTGGGATAAGTCAACGATAAGGCTTCATCGTTCCCCATGGCGTTGGCCATGGCACGGCTCCAGACGCTAAACGCCAACTGTGCACCGCCCCTGATCAAGGCCTTTCGCGGCAGCTCGTAGACATCGCCTTCGCCCAGCATCTCCTCAGGCCCAAAGAAGTCCGGCATGATTACTTTTTCATCCGGCTGCGTATCCCCAAGATTGTACGCGGCACGCGCGTCATGGAAAAACACTTTTTTTCCCTTAACACCTGTGGCGGAAGATTGCCCGAACAAAGCCTCAACAGCCGTCACAACCTCGACGCCCAAACAAATTCCCAGCTTTTCGTAGAGCTTTGTAAACGCATAGCAGGACTCCGGACCCGTCGCAACCAATGTCTTTGCACCTGTTTGAGCAATGGCTTTTACAAGAGCATTGGCCTCCTCTCGCGCCTTTTGACTGTCTCCAAGAACATAGGGCGCGTAACCGCTGTATCCGGCAATTACGCCCGCTCCAATACGCTCAGCCAGCGCGCTGCCTTTCTCCCATGCCGTATCAAAGTCGATATCGGCACCCTCGGCAAATACCAACACATCACCCACAGGCTGCGCTTTGATGTTTTGCGCCCTGTCCAGCACAGCAGAAACAGGCGCGGGGGCTCTCCCTGATTCGACGATGTCCTCACGGGCCGCCAGCATGTAAGCGGTCACCGGGTAATGATCGACGCAAAACGCTTCGGCCACACCGTCAAGGTTGCATTTATAGAGAAGCTCGGCTTCCTTTTCCGAATAGGGCCTGCCATCGTTCAGGGCGCGCCAGATGATCATGGCGTGCGCACGTGTTGCGTGGCATTCCAGAAATGTGGCGTTCATCGAATCGGATGCCGGTTTGCACATGGGGCAAAAGCGGCATCCCCATAGATATTTCTCGTAAGCTTTTGTTCTACTCATTGCTGTCTCCTCTCGCTTATACCGTGGGTCCGAAACCCATCTTGCCCGGGTTGAGAATGTTATGCGCATCCAGGCTGGTCTTCAAGCCCTCAATAACCTGAAATGCCGCGCCGTACTGCTCGCGCATAAAGCGCGCCAGTTTCAGCCCTACGCCGTGATGCTCATTGATGATACCTCCGCATTCCAGAGAAGTACGCACAGCCGTATCCCATATTTCATTGTGCAGCTCAAGCGCCTCATCCGGATCTTTTGGCGGATTGGGAACGACAAACCGGTCATACACCATCACGCCCCAAGGATACCAGTGAGACATATGTGCGATATACTCAAGATCCCAGGCTTTATATTTATCCTCGAGCACTTTTTTCTTGGTGCTGTAGAGATTCTCCATATTCTCAAACGTGCAAAGCGTATCCATGGTACCAAACAGAAGCGGAAAATCAAGGTTATGCTTAGGATAATGAAACGTGTATCGCCTGTTCCACCAATTCCACGCATGCTGGGTAGACAAAGGCTTGCCTCCCATCCCCTCGCAGATACGCTTGATTTTTTTCTCGTCGATATCCATCAGATCATCGTCTCCGTCCAGCCCGATGACAATATAGCAGCCGTTATCGATATCGCTGCCCAATAGCTTCTTAATCTGTTTTTTGGTCTCGGGCTCGTCGTACAAGCGGATCACCGCTGGGTTGATGCGGTCGATCATCATCTGCCTGCCTGCCCGAAAACCGCAATACATATCATCAAACAGATACGCGTAAAAGCGCCGGGACGCGGGCATCTTCTCCAGCTTCATGCGGCATTTTGTAATGACGCCAAAGCTTCCTTCCGCACCTACAAACAGCTGCATAATGCCCGGGCCTGCAGCGTGATTGGGCACAGGCAGCGTTTCTATAATATCGCCGTTAGGAAGCACAACTTCTAGCTGGACGACCATATCTTCAATTTTCCCGTATTTAGTGGAAAGCACGCCCGAACCCCGGCAGGCAATCGAGCCGCCAAGCGTCGCCGAGTGAATGGACGCGGGTATATGAGGCAGACTGAGCCCTCTTGCGTTGAGCGCTGTTTCCAGCTCGTACTGGTTTATACCTCCTTCGGCCAGAACGGTCTGCGCCTCCTCATCTATTTTTATAATTTTGTTCATGCGCTTCAAGTCCATTGTGATGCCGCCATAGACGGGCATGATACCTCCCTGCGATCCGCTGCCGCCGCCCCAGGGAATCACGGGTATGCGGTAACGGTTTGCCAGCTTGATGACTTTGGATACCTGCTCCGCTGTTTCGGGGAGAACCACAAAGTCAGGTATCGGCGGCTCCAGCCCACGGTCAATATACATGCGCGGGATCCACATCACATCAATGCCATAGAATAAAAGCTCGTCGGGTTCGGTCAGAAGATACTCCCTTCCCACGATATCGGCCAGTTCACACTCAAGATACTTTTGCTGAAGGTTTCGGCTCATCATGTCCCTCCTTGATGTATTAATGGCTTCAGTATAAAATACTTTTTCGTATTTTTCAATAATTTTTATAAATTTTTTTTCGTTTTATTATGTTAGGTTGATTTAAGAAATAATCGAAAAGTGAAATACAGGTTTATATCGTTACACCTCCGCAGTCTTGCATCTATAACCCTATGCGAAAGCGCAATCTTTGACTGTTCGGCGGCTAATTTGATTGGGTTAGTGGTAAAGTTTGTTGATTTGATTGGGAAAGTTAGTTTCATCTTGCGGATGAAGTTGTTTATGTCCGTGTGGTGAACAATACGCATCGTAGAATTTTCCGGTTTTGACGGCGGCTCCATTGCAGGAGTCATCAAAGAGGACACCGGAACTGTTTACCCGATTATTTTGACCTTTTATAATAAGGTTATTTTTAAATATTGTGGTTATTTTCAAACCATATGGTGATTTGTCGTTGTAATCATCGTATTTATTCTATTATGCGCCCTTAAGCACCCATTCTTTCCATCACCGCAAACAGCAAATACCGCGCATCGTCGTACTCATACGTGCAGGTGGACAGCGTGATGATATTATCCTGAGGCGTTACCTCAATATCGGCCGCGAAGTCCGACCGCTGCTTTATTTCTTCCAGATACGCTGCGAAGCCGTCGTCCTCCTTCAGAGAAAAAAAGCGCTGTGATCCCGCGTCCGCCACATATCCGCTAAATATGTAGAGACGGTAATTGCCCGTGGGTGTGAGCAGATACATAACAGGATGTGCCTCATAATATTCCTGCGAACGGTATTTCACGATGCTGGCAAACATGGTGCCGCTTTTCATATTGTGCCCGTAAATCACGGTGCTGCGGTCTGAGAAATCCGGGCTGCAGGCGCAGTCCACAAACAGCGTGCCGCTGCGGTTTTTTTCACCGTTATACAGGTGGTTCAGATAATATGTATTGTTGTCCGTGTGTGCAACGGGATAATTGATCAGTGTGTCCGCGCAGTAAAGCCACCCCACAATCTCCGGGTTGATTTCATGGAGCGCTTCAAAATCGACAACAATTGGCGGCATCTCTGTGGGCAGTGCTGTTTTGTTCGATTCAGCCTCTATCTGTTCTGGCGTTTTGTCGGCTGCCGCTGGACATTCTTCCTTTGGTATGGCGATCGTGTGCGCGATGGCTTGCTGCCGCGCCGCTTCTGTTTGCGTATACTCCGTCAACAACGCGATCATACGGTATCCGCTCCAAATCAATGCGATCGTAAGCACAACTCCCAGCAGCCATCGCAGCTTCTTTTTCAAAGGCGTCCTCCCGCAATTGAAAACAGCCTTTCGGAAAGGCGTGCTCCCCGTCGGGCTGTCTAAATCAATGAATCTGACTTCTATATACCCGTATCTCTTGTGGCCTTGGCTTTCTTGGCCTTGCCTTTTCGAAGCAGCAGCAGAGCCGCAAGCGCTGCGCAACTGCCTGCAAACACCGCGCCATATACCCAAATGCTGATCGTATCCCCCGTTTTGGGGTCGTCCGGACTGATTGGTAATTCCTCGGCGGTAAATACCCAGCGTATCATCCCCTTGCTGTCCTGAAACATGTTACCCATCTCATTCGGAACAACCAGCGATACGGAAAGCTTCACATCGGCACCAGAATAGAAAGTGCCAAGGCACACATTTGTCGCCAGCCCGTTCTGTAGATCTGCCGCTGCGTCAAACAGTACCGAGCTGCCATCCTGCACCACCTTGAGCCTCATTTGGCTTAAGAACGCTTGGTACTCCTGATTCACGGATTCCGCGCGCAAATAGATATTGACTTTAATGCCGTTTGATGCCGCATTTTTCACTGTGATTTGCTGCGACAGCGTATCGCCGGGCATCACGCCCTTGAAATTCTCAAACAGATCATTATCCGGAATAAACACAAACCTATCGGCATTGCTCTCATACGTTACGGATGTACCGGCTGCCAATACCGGAGCCGTCAAACCAGCCAGCAATATGGCGCATATGGCGATCGCTGCCATGCCTTTTCGCAACGTCTTCATTTCACCACCTCCAAAGTCCCGCCTTCACGCACATCCGATACCGCGCTGTCCCATACGCTTTTAACCACTGACGCGGGCAGGGCTTGTATGGCCTGCGCCGATATCTGCAGCTCAAAATGAAAATCGTCGTTTGTATTTGCAGTGCATGTTTTTATCAGAACCGGCGTATTTTCGCCTGCCGGAACAGGCTGCGTACAGTAGTAAAAGCCGTCCACGCCGCGTATCCATGAAACCCCGTAATTGTCACCCCAGACAATAGTGCAGTCATCTAAAGTCGCGGCTTGCGCTGCAATGGTTTCGCCGTCCTTCCAGACGGGCACCAATGCGGCGCGTATATAGGCGTGCATCGTCCCCGTATTGCGTATGCTCACATCGCTCTTGACGCCATCCGAGAACGTCTCGTCTATCGTGCAGGTAACCGCTGCCGGATCGAATGTGTTGGAGAGCATTGCGCTCTGCGCGCTCAGCCATGCCAGCGTTGTTCCGCCCGTCACCAGCAATAGCCCTGCCGCAACCAGTGCCACCAGCAGCTTCTTTTTTTGGGGCCATTTGCGCTTGTATTCTTGCTTGTCCATCACGAACCCTCCCTATCAGTTCGAAAACGTGTTGACTGCATGGCAGTCTCCACCGAGCCATTGTTCATTCGTCTTTGTATTGCTGACAGTCACTGCAGCCGACGCATGGGATGCGTCCAGCGTGACATGCATATCCTGTGCTGTATAGCGCCAGCTCCATGCATCTTCTTCTGTTACTGTATAGCTGCCCACCGGCAGTCCCACGATCATCTGGCTGCCATTGCCCTTAACCGATACATAAAGCGTGAGGCCCTCACCCATCACTTTGAAAATGAACGTATCTGCCTCGTTGGCTGCCCCTTGCTTCGTGATGGTCAGCGAGCAGCTTTTGACATGAACCATAAACTGCCCTAGCGCCGGATCGAACACGCATCCGGGCAAGCCGCAGTCATTATGCACAAAATGTGTGTACGATGTCGCATTAAAGCCGCCGATCTTAACAGTCACTCCGACGTGCGTATCTTGAGCAAAAGCGCCCGCCGCCGGTGCGAACTGATACTGCAGCACCGGAGCTGTGCTGACGGGCAAAGGCACGCCGTCAATGGCGTTCTTCCACGCAACTGAAACCAGGTTATCGTCATAGTGCGCTGTTTCACCCAGCCAGATGACGCTGTCCTGCCAGACCACCTGAGGTTTGAAGACATAAACCATCACCGGCGAATGGGTCAATGACGCCGGCAGCACAGGCCCGCTGACGGGCGTGACCGTGCAATCAACCGCAAATTCGGTATTTGCCTTCAGCCCTTCTAACGCGAACTCCGAAATGCTCCACACACCGTCCGTCTCCCCTGCCGATATGGTGTATGTGCCCAATACATCCCCGCCGCTCGATTTGACGGTATAGACGATGTTGACATACGCGTTGTTGACACCGTCCGCGACGTATCCGGCTGCCGTGGTAAACATGCTGTTTAGCATGGCGTCATGCGTTAAGTAAATCGATTGGTTCACGGGAGTGAAATCGTAATTGACCGGAATGTCCACGGTGGGCATGGGCAGCGCTTTAACCAGATTATCATCTGTGTAGACACCCGATACGCCTTTGTTGGTGGGCACAGTGCCGCCAAAACACGAGCCCGGGATATATTCTATCGGTATTTCAATAATGAGCTTTTTGCCGGTATAGCCTGTAATTTCACCGTCTGTTTCAATTGCAGCATAATAGTTTTCTGCGTAATCAAAACCCGTAACATCAATGGTTTTTCGATCCTCGCTGATGCTCACACCGCCATTGAACGATTCTCTTTGCTCCCATTCGCCCGTGCTCGCATTGGCCGTAGATGTAAATAAGCTTATATTGCTGACCCCTTCCGGCAGCTTGAAGTATGGCGCGATCACATCACGAACGATCGCCGTTGCATCCAACTCGACATCAGCGCCGCCTGTTTGGATGCTCTCCGATATCGACTGGAATATGCTGTTCAGGCCCGCCGTATCGGACGCTGACAGGTAATAGCCTTCGTTGCTGCCAGAGCCGTAAGCCGTCATGCTCACAGCATCGGGATAATTGGACGATACGAAGTGCATGAACTTGTTCTCGTTTGACGCCGAACCAATCGGCGTTGTGGGGTTCGCCCCGTCAAATATACCAATGGAATACACCGTTGCTCCGCAGCCTGAGGCTGAGAGAGCGGTTTTCAGTGTCTTCGCATTCGCTATCGCAGGATTGGCGACAGCCGCCTGAAACGAACCATCACCACTGCTGGCAGGCGCACCATCCGTAAAGAACACGACGATACGATTCCTCTGCTCTTCTGTATCGGGCGGAATTTTTCGGAGTATGTCCACTGCCTTTTGCAATCCCAAGTCTGACCGTGTATAGCGGAGGGCTGTGAGTCCGCTGATGGCACTTTGCAGCGTATTGATGCCTGTCACATTGTTTTGCACATTCACGAAAGCGCCATTGTCGGTTTGGCTGCCTGATATGATGGATGCCGTATCAGAATACGTGACCACAGCAATGCGATGATCCACGCCGTCATCCGCGTTGGCCTTTGTCTCAATGGAATCGATGAAGCTGTTAGCGGCCGTTTTGAGTGCTTCTAGACGACTCACTGTACTCGCTTTATAAAAGCTCCAGCTTGGCGGCGAACCGTTTGTTTCACTTGACGTTGCAGTCACTTGTCCATTGGCACCGGTATATCTGTATGTGTATGTATAGCTATACGGATTCCCAGACCTCACAATATTGACCGAATAGTATTGCCCGTTTACCTTCACTAGCAGGCCGGATCGATTGCTGTAAGCGTCATCATTTCTTGTATACGATACGGCACTGTATCCCGAAATCATATCACTGTTCATGCTCAAAGACAGATCGAGCACAAGAGCGATATCCGCAGGCACAGGCCTCTCGCCCGTTGTGATATGCACCTTGCCCGTCGCGTACGCTTCGATCGTCAGCAAATAGCCGCTGGCTAAGTCACCGCTCACTGTTTTGCTGAGCACCAGTCCCTCAGGCGCATCCATTGTCTGCATGGCTGACTGACTGCCGTGCATAGGCGCAGCCACATCCGCAGTATCTTTGAGTGGTGCCGCGTTCGTGTAGTTGACAGCATCGTCCTTCTCTTCTTGCTGTTGGCTTTGTGCGGAATCGGCCTCGTCGATTGGTGCATCAGCTTCGGCCTCAGGCTCGCTGATTTGCTCTGCCGGCAGCGTTTGCGTGTCTTCAAAGGCAGCTGTTTTTCGCCCATCTCTATTCTGCGCGAATGCAGCGTTCGCAAATGTCATAATGCCAATAGCCATCAATAAAGCAAGCAGCAACGATAGTCTCTTTTTCATGGTTGGTACCGTCTATCCTTTCCTCATCCTTCGGCAGGCCAGCCGACGGCTTGCCAAACTGTCGCGCCATTGTTCGCCTGTTGAACCGCCTGCGCGCTGATTTTTATCCTCACATCGGCATCCATATAATCGTTTCCCGTTTCAGGCAATAAAGACACTTTCGTAAACAGCGGCTTCGTTTTCGCGTTCTTTTCCACCGCGAATTGATAATAGTACCATCCGTCCGTTCCCAATTGCCAGTTGACTGTATCAAAATCAAAAGCGATATTATTCACACCAAGCGTCGTCCCATCCGGAGATTGGGCGCTGCAATCGAGCCTGATGCGCGTATAAAACGCGTTATCGCCTGTGTTTTCCACATAAACCTTTTTATCAGCAGTGGTTCCCGGCATCATTGCGTTCAGGCTCTGCTGTGAAAACGCTTCACCTTGAGTTATCTCATCATGCAGTGCCATCTTCACATTGCCTGCTGTGATTACGTTTGCCGCCGTGCCTGCCACTGTAAAATAGGCGATGCTGCCGCCTGCCGTTGCCAGCATCACGCCCGCCAGTACTGTCAGAAGAATAAACTTCTTTTTCATTTCACATATCCCGCCTTCTGTATCGTCTCTGTATCATCCTTGTAACCCGCACACGAACAATCTTGAGCGGCTCCGGCGAAAGAGCTGTGCTCTCCACCGGAGCTGCCATCATGGCTGCTTAAGAGCCAAACGCATTCTCGAACATGGTTATTACAGTTGGAAGGTCAGACAAGGCAATGCCATCTTTGATTCTGCTCCAGCTGGGGAATATCCCTTGAGCTTGTACAGCTTCTGCCGTCACAATAACATCATATTCTGTCAGATCAAAATCGTTTGTCAGCTCTTTTGGCATCACAATATGATCAAACAACTTGGAAGTTATATTGCTAAGTTGCGGATTGTTTCCCGCATCGGCAGTGCCCTTCAGCGGGTATAGATAGTAATAATAATCGCCATCTTTATACCAATTCACGTTGTCATATGCACCGATAACGCCGTTCTTTCTGATTTTCACTTCACCTTGGCCTTCGGGAAGATCAGGCATCGTTACTTTTATCCTCACAACACAAGGATTCGCGCCTGTGTTTTCAACATAAGGGTCTTTCGCCAGCGGCTCACCCGGATATACCTCCGGCGAATCCTTCAAGCCACCGGGATCTGCAAACCAAGCAGGTTCATGCAACTTAATACTGACATTGCCGACGGTGAATGTGTTTGTCTTTTCATCTTGGGCTGAGAAATAAGCCAATGTTGCACCAATTAACAGGCTTGCAATCATTGTGACAGCCAACAGCAGCACAAACGTTTTCTTTTTCATTGGTTAATACCTCTTTTCTTTTTTGTTATATTAACCTATACCTCTGGTATAAGTTTCTTGTCTGCTACATCCCAAAGTGCGCCAGAGCCGCCGCGTCCACATCACTTTGCGTTGTGGCCTTGGACTGATGTGCATAAGCTTTAACCTCGATCTTCCCGCCGATCAGAAACGCAATATTGTCTTCGGTCACTGTGGTTTTGCCTACCGATACACTTGTGAATACCGGCGTCAGCGGCTGATCTCCGTCACTCTGCGCCGCAACGGCTTTATACCTGTAAACCGTCTTCGTCCCATTCGTGAAAATCGACGTCCAATCCGCATGGATATTCAGCGTAACAGCGTTCTCTACAGCAGCATTCAGCTGGTTGTCCACCATCGCATAGACATAACAGTCTTCGCTGTTTGCTGCAACGGTAATCGTCGGGTCTTTGTCAATCTCAGCACCCGGATAAAGCTTGCTGTTTTGCACCCATTTTGGTTCGGATATCGAGATGGCAATATTGCCGACGGTAAAGGTATTGGTCACCGATGCGGAAGCGGTCAGCCACGCGATCGTTGCGCCGATCGCCATTACACCTATGAGTGCCATGCTTGCTATCACAATCAAACGTTTTTTCATATTCTGACTCCTTTTTTATATCAGCGCTTTGCACTGCTTTGCTTGTCGATAAACCCTTTTGTTGGAGGCTCTGCCTACTTGTCCCCCGTAGGGGTACAAACCTCCGCCCAAGGGGCGAGCCCTTTGAGAATCCCATCGTGGCGGGAGGACGAGGGCGGCGCCCTCGTAAGAGACCTTTTTCGACACTCTGTGCAGCGCTTTGCACTGCTGATTTACAAATCAATATACTCGGCCTCTCCTTTCACTAATGGCTATTTGATCTGATTTCATCCATCTTCCTCACCGCTTCGCTGCTGCACTTTTCGGAGCAGCCCCGGCAATACAGCAAGCACAACGGCTGTCAGCGCCACCGCTGCCGCTATGTACAGCCCTGGTGGTCTGGATAAAAAGCTTGATATATAGCCCAGCAACGGAATTGAGAATACCGGAATACCGATCAAATCATCGAACTGTACCGGGCGGGCATCGGGTTGATCATTGGCGTCACCCTTTGTATAAAAGCACCTGTTCTCTGCATCCACACTGAGGACACGGTGTGTCGCCACGGTTGCAGCGTTATCGAGGCGAAACGTAATGGGGTCTCCCACGCGCACTTGCTGCGCCTTGGCCTGTTTCACATATATCAAAGCCCCTGTCGGAAAAGCAGGGGCCATACTGCCGCTTAATACTGCATAAGGCCTTATGCCGATAAGATTCACGCCTGCAATCAGTAATGCAAGTATCACTAACATACAAACCAAAACGATCGAAACGATATTCCACACCTTTTTCAACATAGGGCGGCTTACTCTCCTGTAATCAAATCCATGCAGTATTGAGTAGCTTGTCTATAACATTTTAATTTTCTATTTGTGTTTTGTTAATGTCTTTTATTGTCACTTCATTGAGAGGTTTTATAACATAATGTCAACTATTCATATCAATAATGAAAAAAGAATCGATTAATCGAACAATGAGTCGGTTGATGGTGACCAGTATTTATAGCCTGAAAAGTCTAATGTTCATTTTATAAAGCACTGATTCTTCTATAAAACACAGCATAAAAATGAAAATGACAATTAGATAAAGTTTTATTGTAGACTTAATATCAAGGGTGAATGGGTTTTTGTTCAATATAACAATTGCTTAACATCAGCAATATTGATCCCGGCGCGGTTTGATTTGTCCGGCCAGCGGCACAATGGCATGATATGGCGCTTTGTTTTGCTCAATGCACGCCCTTGCTGCTTCTATTTCCTCCGGACGCACAAGAAGCGACATGCCGCATGACAGCTCTTTTTGGATTGAGCGGGGAGCCGGCGCTATGCGGCTGCAAACGCCGGCTTTCGTCAGCAGTTCATGCAATGCCATGCCATGGGTATAGTTGGCAAAGAGAATGTAGTAGCTGATGTCCTCTTTAGTCATTGAGCATCTCAATAAATGCGCCGATTCTGGTGCGAAGCTGCTGCGCATCGGCGTCGTTATAATCCGTTTCGAGACTCAGTACGGGAACACCCGCATTTTTAAGCGCTTTGGACACCGCATATTTTTCGGTATCATACAAACAGCAGAACTTGAGGCTGCAATCAATCACGCCATCCACCTTGTATTCGCTGACCATACGCAGTATATCATCTATTCGACCGGTGTTGGGCGTAAAACAGGCGCAGTGGGTCTTCATGTAACGCTGCGCTAAAGCCATGTACTGTTCGTCCAGCGTCGTCTTATCTTCATCGACAAGATTTTCGAAGTATCGCGTGCCGGTGCACATTTCTTCGCACACGACGGCGGCGCCGCTGGTTTCGATAACGTTGTGCAGCTTCCAATTTGGTACCGCGAGCGGCGTGCCGGTGACGAGTATTCTCTTTGTACCCTTTGGCACAACGCATACACCGTCTCTGATACGCTGTTCAAGCTCATCAGCCAGCCTGTTGCACATCTTAGCGCAGCGCTCGGGGTCGTCAAAGAAGGCAATCTGTATCATGAGCAATGCGTCACGGCCGGATATGGGCAGGCATTCTGACTTGCGGCAATCATAAACCCGCTGCAGCGCTTTGCGCTTTTCGTTGACGGTTACAATGGCTTTGCCCAACTTTTCGGCGCTAATCTCGTTGGCGGTGAATTGCTCAACGATCTTAGAAAAATCTGCGATTTCATCCTTCCATTTGAGAATGTCCTTTTCCCTCTTCATCTGGGGAACATCCATGATGTGCATCGGCACATCTTCACCGAGTATTTCATACGCCTTCTTCTTGCCGTCGCAGGTGGTTTCGCCTATGTACATGTCGGCAATACGAAAAAACGGGCAAGTCTTGCCCAATCGCGCGCCCACCGAAGCCTTGATCAATGAGCAGGTGCTCTTTGGCAGAACAGTTTCGCCGTCAGCCACCCAAAATTGAGAACCGCCGCAAAGGCCTGTTACAATGCCGTTTGCCGCAATCACCACTTCATCAGGCACATAAACGCAAAACGTACCGAATACTTTTCGACCCTGCTTTTGAGCTTCAATCAACTCAGCAGGACGGATGCCATGCACCTCAGAGATCACAAGATCCCAAAAATCCATGCCAGACGGCCTATTCTCCTGCGTCAAAAATACATCGCCGACAGCCGTGGGCAGCACCTCACACAGCATATCGTGGCTTTGCAGGTCCATGCCAAGTTCCTTCCACATTTGCACATAATCAGACATCATCTTTCCTCCTCATTGATATAATGTCATAAGCATCACACCATGATTTCATACCAGCCTGATGTTTCAATGTCGGCTTCTTTTACCGCTTTTTCTATCACGCCTCTCGCTGCCAACGGCGCACACCACGACATACCGCAGCCTGCGGAAATGTCTCGCGGGACAGGAATCAGCCTTCCGGCAACCTCTTTTTCCATGCAGATTTGCTCCATCGCCATCGCGGATGTGGTTGTATGAAACGTTATGATCAGCTTGAGTTGCTTTTCTCTCATTCAGCCAGCTCCTTCACTGCGCGAATGGCTTGGTCAACCTCGTCAACTTGCGTCAGCCATGAGAAGCTGAACCGAACAGCGCCCCGCTCTGTTGTGCCCAGCGCCTGATGCATGCGCGGTGCGCAATGGGCGCCCGACCGGGTTGCGATGCCATATGACTGCGACAATTCGTCGGTAACGGCGCCGGAATCATAATCGCGTATATTCAGAGCCACCACAGCAGCGTGATGCTTTGCTGAAAAATCACCGTATACCGTTACACCAGCTATGCCAATAACGCCGTTATAAAAGCGGCGCGTCAGTATGTCCTTTTTCTCTCGTATGGCCTCTAGCCCGACAGAATAGATATAGTCCACCGCCGCCGAAAGCCCTGCGATACCATGTGCGTTTTGCGTACCCGCCTCCAGCAGCGCCGGAAGCTCGAAGGGCTGCTCTTTGCTATAGGTCATCACACCGGTGCCGCCAACCTTCAATGGGCGTATTTTGATGCCTTCTCGGATGCACATTCCGCCGGTGCCCTGAGGCCCCATCATCGCTTTATGGCCGGTGAAACAAAGTATATCGATGCCCATGGTTTGCATGTCAATCGGGAAACTGCCCGCTGTCTGGGAAGCATCGACAATAAACAGCAGGTTGTGCTTTTTCGCAATTCGCCCCACTCTTGTCACATCCACCATATTGCCGGTCAGATTGGAAGCGTGGGTTAAGACGATCGCTTGCGTGTGAGGGCGTATCAGCTTTTCAAACGCCGTCTCGTCAATATTGCCGCGTCGGTCAGCGGCCACAAAGCTCAGCTCCACTTGCTGCTGCGCCTGAAGACGGTAAAGCGGCCTGAGCACAGAGTTATGCTCCAAATCGGTGGTGATCACATGACTGCCGGAATTGACGGTTCCGTTGATGGCGATGTTCAAAGCTTCTGTGGCATTGCAGGTCAGCACCACATGGTCGGCGCGTTTGCACCCAAACAGCCGTGCAATTTTGCCGCGCGCTTCGTGTATGGTGCGTGAGGCCGTAAGGCTGCCGAAATGTGTTCCGCGCGATGCGTTGCCCATCCCATTCATCGCCTGCACAACGGCTTCAATCACCTCCGGCGGTTTGCGCAGTGTTGTCGCCGCGTTGTCCAAATAAATCATGGTTTGATGACCTTGGCGGCGCTGCTTAGCTTTTCAGCAATGGTATACATGTTGGCGATCTGTCCCACGGCCAATTTGTCAGTCAGGCCATAGAATTCAAGGCAGGTACCGCAGGTCATTATCTCGACTCCCTGTGCCTCCATGCTTTTCAAATCCTCCACGCTGACAGACCCTTCAATGGGAATGGATGCACCGCCATTGTAGAATATAATGGTTTTCGGCAATTCTTCCAGCTGCGAGAGCGCATAGACAAACCCCTTCATCAACGTTTTACCAAGCCCGTCATCTCCGTGACCCATGACAGCTGAGCCGATGGCGACAACCGTGTTGCCTCTTGTATCGGGAACGCAGCTGACATCCGTTTGTGGTGGTTTTGACTCGGGCAATGCCGCCACATCAATCGTGATGACAAAGAGCTTATTATCCCGCTTTTCACTCTTTGCAAAAAGGCCCTTGCCCGCAGCCAGTCTCATCACGTTTTGAACAGCCACTTCGTTATCGACGTGTACCTCCAGATCACCCGTTTGCTTCATTTCGCTAAGCGCCTTGTTTGCCTTGATAACGGGAATCGGGCACTGCTCGCCCACTGCGTTAACAATGATCTTTGCCATTCGATATCCTCCCATCTGATTGATTGTGATCTTTCTTGCTTTCCTTCATTGCATACAATGCCGCACCAATGGACCCCGCGTATCTGCCTGTTTCGTGGGATATCACTTCTCTTTTCAGTTCTTTGGATAACGCGTTTCTTATATAGCCGCAATCGCACAAGCCGCCTGTCAGGCCGACAACCGCATCGTCTCCGATTCGGCGTGCCTGCGTGGCCACCTTTTTCACGATGGAATCCACCACGGCAAACGCGATATTTTCCTTTTTTTCGCCCCGCCCGATCAAGCCGATGACCTCCGATTCGGCAAAAACAGTGCACATAGAGCTTATGGAGGTGTGACCGCCCCTTGCGGCCAGCTCACACAGCTCATATGGGCTCACTGCCAGCGTGTTCGCCATCACTTCCAAAAAGCGCCCCGTGCCAGCCGAGCACTTGTCATTCATGATAAAATCCTTCACCATGCCGTCTTCTATGCTGACAATCTTTGTATCCTGGCCGCCAATGTCAATCACGGTCATATCCCGACACGAAAAAATTGCGCATGCCCCTTTGGCATGGCAGCTGATTTCTGTTACCGTCTTGTCCGCATACGAAACCGCCGCCCGGCCATATCCAGTGGCCACACAGGGCGTATGCATCACATCAACGTCATCATCAAGCAGCTTTTCGCGTATCGTTTGTGCTATATCAACGCTGCTCCAACCGGTGGGCAGTACAAATTTCAACACAATGCCGGCATCTTCGTCCATCACCGTCGTTTTCGAGCAGGTTGATCCTATATCAATGCCAACATATTTCATTCAAAACCTCTGCGGGCGCGCCGCTGCGTTGCGATAACAAGCACCACTGATTTCGAGGGCAGATCCATGCAAACTATGATCATATGCAAGTGGTGATAAGCTTATTATAAAAATCAATGTCAAAAAACGCAAATTCAAATATCTGATAGAACAATGAATTCTATCGGCATTGACGATTAAAAAGAAGTGTTTATAAGGTTTGTTGTTTGACGCGGTTTAATAAAAAATTCCGAAAGGCCTGAGCCGTATTGGTCAGCCTGCGATCCTTGGGAAGAATCATGTAAAGGCAGCGCACCGTGCTCTTACCGTCAAGCGGAAAACAAAGCACGTTCTGCGCAGTCTTGGCGGCCAGCTCCGACACGATGGCCACTCCAAGCCCCTGCGACACGGTACGCAAAATGGTGTCGCTGTTGTCAACGCGCGCAACAACATGAATATCTTCTGTACGGATTCGGTTTTCACAAAGAAATTTATCCACAGCCTGCTGCGTGCCCGATCCCAACTCGCGGAAAATGAGCGGCTCGCCGAGCAGCGAATTGCCGCAAGCACCGGCGTCATGCAATGCGCGGTACTGATCGCTGTCCGGTGTCAGCAGCACAAGCCGATCTTCGCGAAGCAGCTCATAGGTGAGCTCCTGTCTGTTGCTCACTGCGCCGACAAAGCCGATCTGTGCGTCACCGTCCAGCACCTGCTCATGCACGCGCGCACTGTCTCCGCCGCGCAGCACAAACCGGCATTGCGGCATTTGCACAGCAAAGCTGGCGATCAGCTCGGGCAGCAGAAAACTCATTGGAATCGTAGAAGCCGCCAGCACCAGTTCCATGGACGTTCGCTCATAAAGCTCTAAAGACAACTGGTCACAGCTTTGAAGTATGGCTTTTGCGTGAGCGTAAACGCGCCGCCCCTCTTCTGTCAGAATGATCTTGCGCTTTCCGGAACGCACGATCATCGGCACGCCAATATCTTTTTCCAATGCGGCCACATGCCCGCTGACAGTTGATTGTGCCAAATACAGCTTTTTAGCCGCAGCGGTGAAGCTGCCGCACTCGACAACCGCAGCAAATGCCTCCAGCTGCTTGAGATTATAGTTCATCGTCTCACTCCAGAATGATTCTCTTGCCGCCGCTGTATGCGCTGACTGTGCCGATACGCTGCGCTGACGGTACCAAACCCTTGAGCTCTTCGAAGAGCGCGTCGGCATCATCCGCGCTGACACAAATCACAAGCCCGCCTGACGTCTGCGGGTCAAACAAAAGGTCAGCTTTTTCCAGCGCGATGCTGCCAAGCTCTATGTCATCCTCAGCGAAGCTGCGGTTGCGATACATACCGGCGGGCAATATGCCCATGCGCGCAAATTCCAGTGCTTCCGGTATCATATCGATGCTGGAAACGTCAATACGGAGCATAACCCCGCTGCCCTGTGCCATCTCAAGCAGATGGCCCATCAGGCCAAATCCGGTCACATCCGTGCACGCATGAACATCATACTTGACCATCACATCTCTTGCAGATTTGTTCAGCGTTGTCATCAGGCCAAACGCGAAACTCTCGGTTTGCTCACTGACCATCTGCGCCTTCATCGCAGAAGTGAGAACGCCAATGCCGAGCGGCTTGGTAAACAGCAGCACATCGCCCGGCCTCGCGCCCGAATTCGTCAGCATCTTATCCGGATGCACAAAACCTGTCACGGCCAGTCCGTATTTGGGCTCTTCATCGTAGATGCTGTGCCCGCCGGTGATCAGCGCGCCCGCTTCATAAACCTTGTCATAACCGCCTCGCAGAATCTGCCGAACCGCTTCCTTGGGCATGTCCTCGGGAACGGCCATTATGTTGAGCGCCAGCTTGGGCTCAGCGCCCATCGCGTAGATGTCGGACAATGCGTTTGTTGCCGCAATCGCGCCAAATGTGTACGGATCGTCCGCAATCGGCGGGAAAAAATCGACCGTCTGCACCAGCGCGAGTTCCTCATTTATTTTATAGACGGAAGCATCATCGCTGCGCTCAAACCCCACAAGAAGATTCGGGTCGGAGTGGACTTTTATATCATCCAAGAGCTGCGCCAAAACCCCCGCGCCCACCTTTGCCCCGCATCCGGCGCATTTGGCGAGCTTCGTCAGCTTGATATTCTCTTTCAATGTGGCACCTCCTTGACACAGCCGCATTTCTTAAAACAATACATCGTAAGAATAGCATGTATGCGTGGCAACGTCAAAATAACCGATGGAATCTATCGGTTCAGGCTGTCAAAAAAGTAATGAATATAAATATGTGGGCAATACGGGCTATGCCCGCCTGTGCCGCGGAGGGGTAAGTGCTCCCGCCAAAGGAACCAGTTCCTTTGGAATCCTTTTTCCGCGAGAATGCCTTTATAAAGGCATTCTCGCCACGATGGGATTCTCAATACCCCTTCGGGGCACAGGGGGGCGAGCCCCTTGAGCGGAGGTTTGTACCCCTTCGGGGCACAGGGAGGCAGAGCCTCCAACAAAAGGGTTTAT
>OBJA01000128.1_pt1 | contig 74984 bp, 81 predicted proteins | sample 1519751 | NCBI WGS metagenome assembly OBJA01 (sample SAMEA3881238, study PRJEB22517) | soil metagenome | biome: lake sediment; feature: soda lake sediment; material: sediment, water from around vicinity | place: India | collected 2013-12-23 | depth 3 m | reverse complement strand
GTTCCCCTTCTCCCAATGTGTTGGGAGAAGGGCAAGGGATGAGGGTTTGGCCCCATTTTCATCCTTTCGCTTGCCCCAGCCTTGCTGACGTGGCCGACTCCTTAGATCACGCTCATTTGGATTTGACGTGGCGACAAGCTCTTGGAGCGAACAGAGAAACGTAAGTCATTTCAAAGGACGCCATTCACCCAAAACCAGCTTCACCTTCATGTCCTTCATAGTTTAAAAAACGTTCCCCAAATTGCCTATAAGTCTTTAAAAAACTAATTCTTCAACTCCATCGTATTATTCTTCTAAGTGAGAAAACGCCGCATTGCGGCGTCTCCAACTTATTTACAGATGCTTTCTATGCTCCGATATCCTCCACGATATGGATCTCAGGCCGCGCCAAAAGATCCACCTCCGGACCGCTCTGTTCATACGCCACATAGGGGCGGCGGGCGTCTTCCTTATTCAAACGGGTAACCTCCGCGATCTTCCCATTGCTCAATCGCACTTTCACCCCGATGGGATACTCCGCAACCCGTTTTACCAAAGCCGCTACCGCCATAACATCGAACAAGGAGCCCGCATTGGAACGAAGATAATTCATGGCCTTACCCGGGCTAAGTGCGGGACGTTGGGGCGATTCGGACGTCATGGCATCAAAGATATTCGCCACGGCAACGATCTTTGCTGCTTCAATAATCTTTTCCCCCGATAATCCACGGGGATATCCCTTGCCGTCCAACCGTTCATGGTGCTGATAGGCAATATTTGCAGCCACCGCCGTTATATCCGAACGACCACGCAGCATCTGAAAGCTTAATCCCGGATGTTCCTCCATCGTTGCACGCTCTTGAGTGGTCTGGGGAACTCGTTTCCATAGTTCGGGAGGAAGCCGTAAACGCCCAATATCATGCAATAAAGCTCCAATGGCTAGTTCCTTCAAGCGCAGAGCATTATAGCCCAAAACCAATCCGATGACCGTGGAAAGCACCGCCACATTAATGGAGTGACCTGAGAGCTCCGTCCCCAGCGGCCTATGGAAACTGTCGAAGTAAAGGATGTTATTGCCCGCACTGACTTCATCGAGCATCGCAAAGAGCGGCTCCTTGATAAGATCAAATGCGCCATCCTTTCCATTTTGAATGGAGGTCTCCAGCTCATAAAACTTCCTAAGCAGAAAGAGATACGTCTTCTCGGAGAGGAGATCTTCAGTCGTCGTTCCCGTCTCAATATAGAGGCTGTGCAAACCGAGATCCGGCAAACGATTGATCAGATTCGTAGTCGCAACAGTTCCAGCCGCAGCTAAAATCCGGCCATCAGGAGTATGGATTGACCGGGCCAGCTTCATGCCCGATGATAGCTCCTGCAGTGTGATCTTTCGCATGAAATCCCTCTGTTCTTTAAGTCATAACGACCTTATTTCCGCAGTTGTCGATCGAGTTTCCACACAAAGGCAATGACCTCGGCAGCCAATTGATATGCTTCGATGGGAATGGTATCTCCCACCTCTGATGGCTCCAGAATTTTTATCAATGCCTCTTCTTTAACGATGGGCACGTGACTTTGTCGAGCCAATTCCATAATGGCTTCTGCCACATGACCCTTTCCTTTGGCCATAATCATCGGGGCCGGGTCTTCGCCTTTTCGATACCGAAGCGCCACAGCCCGCTTAGATGTTTCGCCCAAATCAAACCCACCTGTCCACTGGTTTTAGCAAATCCATAGAAATCCTCTTCTGTTCCTGCAAACTCACGACAACGTTGTACCCTTGGACTTTAAGTTTATTCTCCCAATCCAACAGCGCTTCTCGAAAATGAGATAGATATTCTCTATCAACTTCAAATAGGATCCAAAACTCCTGATCCTTCCATGTGATATAGGTCCTTACCCAACCCAGATCCGGCGGAAATAGTTCCAGCAACACACCGGTATCCCGCGGCGTCTCAGCGTCATCCGTGGTTTCTCTGCGCCAATGAATCTCCCCTCCATCGGGCGTTACGCCTGTCTCTGTACCAAAGAAACCCGCCCATGACCATTTGTCCCCGGCCACCTTGGTCGCTTCAAACTCTGCAAACTCCTGCAGCAACGGAGTGATGCGCTTTACATCCTCCGGATCGGTATTTAATGCTCTTCGGGCAAGAAGCTCTGGCGGAAACTCCTTTCGAAGCTCAGGAAAGAGCCGGTGAAACGCTAACAGCAATGTTTCACTCCGAAAAGGCAGTTGTTTTGCCAACACATAAGCCAACAATCGCGGATTAGCCTTGACTCCCCAGCGATGTTCAGCGATACGCATCCAACGTTCGAGACTTATGAGGTTATCTCGGGTGATGGGCAGATTTTCTTCAAATAAAGCTTCAGCCAATTGCCGCCACGGTCCTTGTATATCAAACCCCCAGGACTGAAGAAGGTCGCCCAAACCGTCCGGCAACCCATTCTGCCCTGCGCTAAGGATGAGGCTGGAACCCTCTTGACCAACAATTCGAAGGGTCAACAACTCCCCTAATGGCAGATGCATATTCAGAAGCCGAACCGGAAAATCATCTCCACGACTTTTCAAAACCAGTGTTCCATCCTCTAGACGAGCCAGTCTTCCTTGAACAATCCCGGTTTGCGCCTTTTCCATCGGATTGTGGTTTACCGGCATCCTCCCTTGAATCTTCATCCCGTACCATCCTCTTCAAAGGGAAAAGCGATCTGTCCCTCTCTAAATAGACGAAAGGATCGTCGATGAATCGGACATGGCCCCAATTCCGCCAAGGATCTATAGTGTTCCCGCGTCGGATACCCTTTGTGCCGTGCAAATCCGTAACCGGGGTATTGACGATCGTACTCCACCATGAGACGATCCCGTGTCACTTTGGCGATGATGGATGCCGCCGCAATGGAGATCGAGAGGGCATCGCCACGAACAATACCCTCTTGAGGTATGACCACCTTTGGCAGTCTTACCGCATCGATCAAAAGATAATCGGGAGCAACGGGCAGACCGGATATAGCGCGTTCCATGGCAATTCGAGTAGCTCCCAAAATATTGTGTTCATCGATCTCGTTGACCGTTCCGATTCCCACCGCATAGGGAATATTAGCATGGATCAGCTCGTGGTAGATTTTATCGCGCATTGCAGCGCTGACCTGCTTGGAATCGTTGATGCCTGGAATAACAAGTTCCCAAGGAAGAATAGCGGCCGCTGCCACCACAGGTCCAGCCAACGGACCGCGCCCAGCTTCGTCGATCCCGGCGACAGCCCGGTATCCGGCCTCACGCAAAGCACTTTCAAACCGTCGCAGTTCACTCTGGCGAACCATTTCATCCCGATCACCCGTTGCTGTCATGAGAATGCTTTGCACCTCCTTTTATAAACCTATCCATACATTTTTAACATTTCTACATAATTCTAAAGGAATTCGCTATTTTTATTTCACACGTGTCCTTTAATATAACCTTATAATCATTCGAGGGGGTGTCCCATCGCTTATAACTCATTTACGTTCAAACCGCCAACAGAATTTCTTCATTCTAATTATCGTAATCTTTATTGAAAAACTCAAGCGTAGATTTGGATTTTCTTCATGAGTCAACACAATTCTTAAAAAAGGATAATTTAGCCTCAAGTGGAATAAGTTAGTGTGATAGTCGCTGTGTCATATCAACATAGCGATATATCGAATTAAAGGGGGATTGAAGATGCTAACTAAACGCGTTTTTCTGCTAAGTCTTTTAATTCTAGGTTTAGCCATGGCAACCTATAACCTTTCATCTCTTTCACCTACTGCCGAAGCATCCATGGACTGGAGAGGATGGAAAAGGCTTTCCTTTGAATCAAGAGCGAAGCCAGATATGAGTGTACATAATGGGCGTCTCTATGCAACAACTAAGGGATCCGACGGTAGATTCTATTATAACTCTATGGATTCTAATAATCGTTGGGGATCATGGGATGTCCTTCCTCAACCCAACTATGAAGCAGTTGAAATTGCGTCCTATAAGGATCTGGTTTTTTTAGCACATTCAAAAGATAATCGAATGTCTTATGGCCTGTTACAATCAGGACGTCGTCTTCCGAGCAATTTCTGGCAAAAGTCTTCCGCCCGTCCTACATCGGTACCGGTGGGAATAACGTATGGTAATCGATTCTACATATTCTTCCGAGGAGTATATAACAACCTGTATATGGCCTCTGCTAGAGATTACCGCGAGTTTAGCTTTAATAATGCAATTGAGATTCCGGGTAATATGAAAACAACTGTCGCTCCAGAAGTAGCTGTCCATAATAACTCTATTTATTTAATTGTACGCTCCACAAATAATCGAATATTTATTAATCGATTTGACGATCGGTGGAGCGGCTGGCAGGAGATTCCTGGCAAAGGCCAAACTCCTTCAATACCAGCTATAGCTTCAGCCTTCGGCAACCTCTATGTCATGCACCGAGGCCTTGATAATAATATTTATATCGCAAAAAACAGTCGCGGCTCATGGTCCAGGTGGGAGCAGATTAATGGCCAAACATCTTCCAGTCCAAGTTTAGCGGAGTTCAATGGCAGACTTTATGCCATGGTTCGCGGTTTGGATAATCAGCTATATATGAATTACATTTCTTCGGATCGTGATGATTGGCGATTAGACAAGGATCGTGATTCAGATCGAGACAGAGATCGAGATCGCGATACAGATCGAGACAGAGATAGAGATAGAGATCGTGATGATCGCGGCGGTTCCAATCGGCGCGAGGATCGTTTGGACGCCCGCGTTGTGGATTTTTCCATCCCGGACAGTGTAAGTACAGGCGAAACCTTTAACATTCGCATTACCATTCGAAATACCGGCGACACCACTTGGACTCGGCGTGATGAGATCAAACTGGGCGCTGTCGGCGATTCAGATCCCTTCACCAATCACAGGATTTTGCTTAATAATGATGACGCTATTCGCCCCAACCAAACCAAAACCTTTGTTATTACAATGAAAGCTCCGCAAAACCCCGGATCATATGTTACGGATTGGCAGATGGTACAGGAGAATGTTCGCTGGTTCGGAGAGGTTGTCGCCAAAACCATCGAAGTCCGTCGTTCGTCGAGAGATCGTGACAGGGATCGCGATAGAGATCGCGGACGAGACCGAGATGATCGTGATGCCAATCGATGGTACCAGATTCCCGGAAACGGCCGCACCCCTTCTGGACCTGCCAGCGCCGTATTCAATGATCAACTCTATCTCCTCGTCCGCGGCACCGATAACGGTATTTATATTAACACCTATGGGAATCGGTCCTGGGGCAACTCCTGGCAAAACATCGACGGCGCGACACCGTCCCAAGGCGCGCTGGTTACTTATCGAAACAATCTCTATGCCATCGTCAGAGGCACCGACAATCAGATCTACATCAATCAGAATCGAGGAAATGGGTTTACTCGTTGGCAGACCATACCGGGTGGCGGCGCCACAAGCTCCGGTCCTGCTGCAGCCGTCTATAACGGTCGACTCTATGTCATCGTGCGAGGAACCGATGATTCAATCTACGCTAATTCCATGAATAGCAATGGCTCATGGTCCGGTTGGTCCAACATCGGAGGCAAAACCCCTTCTGAGCCCGCCGTGGGAATCTACAATGGTCAACTAATCGTCTTTGTCCGTGGAACAGACAACAACCTATGGATGAACAGCCTGGGCCGGAACTGGTCCGGCTGGCAACAAGTTCCAGGGAACGGAAAAACCCACTCAGGTCCCGGCGTAACCGTTCATAATGATCGTCTTATTCTCTTTGTTCAAGGAACAAATGACCGCATCTACCAAAATACATTAAGTGGTAACAACTGGAGAGGTTGGGCAGAAGTACCGGGTGACGGCCGGACACCTTCGGGCCCTGCAGCAGTATCTTACCAGAACAACCTCTACCTCTTTGTTCAAGGAACCGATAACGCTATATATGAAAATCGTATCAATTAAAGCCAATGGTTAAAGAGGCCGTCTCACTGTTTGAGACGGCCTCTTTGTCTACAGTCTGAGACGGAATGTCTATCGTCCCTTTGTTAATCCGAACCTACTCGAAGATGAATATGTAAGAAGTCCTCTTCGATTAGGGCATGACCTCTTCAGGAAAGAAGCCAATCACAAAATCCCAGATCTCATTGGTCGCATCGACAATCTCTCCGAGATCCTCCACATCCAAGTCCTCGGGGGGAGCATCCACCACTAAATAGTCGATCGTCTCCTCAAGTTCGGCAAACTCCGACTCCAAACTCACACACTGGCTCCAACATGCCTTCAGCGAATGGGATAACGGTTCCTCGCCCTTATAACGAATAAATGTACGAAGCAGCAATGTGGCGGACTGTTCGACCTTTTGCAGCACCTCTGCAGCGCCCGTCCCATTCTCTAATGCTTCTTCTGCTGCAGTCAACGCTTGGTCCGCCAAAGCAAGTTCCGTTTGGATAGTCTTTTGTTCCATATTGATTCCTCCTCGCAACTCAATCAGGGATTAGTATTCGCTTCTCTTCGGAAATTACCTCGTGATTTAGATAAATAATTACCTAGTAAAAAAGACCCTTTCCTTCTTTATTTAAGGAAAGGGATTAATTATTGGTTTTAACATCATTTCACATGGATGGTTCAGCCTAATGAGCCTTAATGCCTAATAAAACTTTTTGCCACGCATATGCTCTTGGACCAGATCCAATGCCTCACCAAAACGTTGGAAGTGGACGACTTCCCTCATGCGTAAGAACTGGAGCACATCGGTGACATCCGGGTCATCGGAGAGATTAATCAACCATTCATAGGTGGAACGAGCCTTTTGCTCCGCAGCCATATCTTCATGAAGGTCTGTGATGGGATCGCCCTTGGATTGGATGTAAGCGGCCGTAAACGGAACACCTGTACTGCTTGAAGGATAAATGGCCTTATCATGGTCAGCATAATACCCTCCAAAATCGGCTTGTTTAATCTCTTCAATCGTTGCATCCTTCGTCAACTTATAGACCAGCGTCGCGACGATTTCAAGATGTGCCAGTTCTTCCGTGCCGATATCATTGAGAATACCAATGGTTTCGGGAGTTGGCATATGATGACGCTGACTGAGATAACGTAGCGATGCTGCCAATTCACCATCCGGACCACCATACTGGGTGATAATGTATTTTGCCAAGCGTGGATTCGTTGCTTTAACTTTTACCGGGTACTGCAGCTTTTTTTCATAGACCCACATTTCACCTAACCCCTTCCGTATTCAATCTGCCAGGGCCAAGGCATCTGAATCCACGACCAGGGAATCCGGTCATTGGCCCCACACGGCAAAATAGGACCATAGATCTGCTCATATTGCATACGTAATGATTTGGACCGTTGGCATAGCGCGTTAAATTCTTGGAGCGCCCTTGTATCACAGGGATGAGTGTCTAAATATAGATTGAATTCCAGGAGGGCGAAATCCACCGCCATAATCTCCTTTAATAGAGCCAATTGATCGCCGTTCATTGCTAACCCCCCTATTTTTTACGAGGTTCGTAAGGCCGCCATAATTCGGGATAGATCGTCCCTCGATCTAAACCTACTAAAACGGGCCAGTATTGGACATAAACTTGAAAAGGCACATAGGCCTCGGCAAGACGCATTTGCAGCATCGCTGTATCCATAAGACTGGACCTCCCCTTCGCATGAGATAGTATATCTTATTCTGGCACACGTCCCTTGTCCCTAGGATTAAGTGGGTTGTGACGAAGTCCCAATACCTTTAAATTAAGTATAGGAGAGTATATCCGTGGGAAAATTATTACTGCACAGCAAAGGGGGATTGTAAATGAAATTCATCCAACGATTAGCCGATGGTCTTTGGATTTCCGGGCATGCCAATGGATTTGACCTCTATACAGGTTGGATCGACTTAAACGTCCAAAATATAGGCTATGAAAAAAAAGTTTGGGTAGACCTCACTATCGTCCAAACCATGTTGGGGCAGGATACGACACATCAAGTAAGCATCCCTGCAGAATTCAAGGAAACATTGGCTGACGGTACCGAACGTTGGGGATGTCATACACCTGAATTCCCACCGGTCATGGGATATCCAGGAATGGTCAGCTATATACGGAAGGCTTCGTATAAAACACGCATGGTCGTAAATGGGCAGGAGATCACCGATCTAAACGATTATACACTCTACCGTTACCAAGCAAATGCCATGCCTCAACAAAATAAACCTGATCCCTTGACACTGCTTTCTCAGGGATTGAACCCTTCTCCGGACTGGAACTCTTTGCCGCATAACTCCATCGGACAGTAAGTGATTGGTAAATCAGATTTATTGCCCTACAGGCAATAAAAACCTCTGGCTCTCCGCTCAATAAGCCACAGCCGTAACAGCGTGGCTTTTTTTATATTCGACTATCGACAGTCTTTCTCCAAGGTTTTCCCGAATTTCGCCATAATATCATTTCAAGGTCAACATAATGTATATAAAGTTACAACGTATTGGCTATGTTTTTGGAGGATTTCCTTCGATGATATAAAGTCAAAATATTTTTTTACGTATACCCAATAAATAATTCCACATTGTCCAGTCCCTCGGTCCTTTCTGATGCTTTTCTGCAGATAGCTGGTATTTTCTGGAGAGGAAAAGTTGATAAACTGTAGAAATAGCTCATCTATGAGGGGGGATAGTATGAAGACCCGACAGAACAAGCATTGGACACAACTTCAACTAAATTTTAATTTTAGTCTTTTATATGAAATTGAACGCCGTGGGGAATCTCATTCGGATTACGAAACCTTATCTCTTGCTTTTCGCCGCAATATAAAAGCCGACGACACATTCCTATTTTGGAATGCACTCATCGGCAAAGAAGATCCCGTAGCCCTATAGATCAGTCATTCTTTAAACAAAAGTTCCTCCGGTGACCATCCATTAAACCAACGACTCAACTCCATGCTTAGGACCGATAACTTATCAAAGAATAACAACAGTCCCATTGTCACAAGAAGAATTCCAGAGAATCGTTGTATTCCGTCGGAGTATTTGAGTATTAAACGTGCAACTCTGTGAAAACTCGAGAACGCCAAGGCCATCATTAAGAACGGCAATGCCATTCCAGCGGAGTATACCCCTAACAGACCAAAACCAACCCATGGTGATTCGACTGTACTAGCCAAAGCGAGTATGGTACCTAGAATCGGTCCAACACAAGGCGTCCAACCAAAGGCAAATGCAGCGCCGATCAGCAGCGGTCGAAATGGTCCGTGTTTCATCTGCCCAATACTGAACCGTTTCTCCCGAAATAACATCGACCAACGTAGAACACCCAGCGTTTGGAGGCCAAACATAATTACGATGAGTCCCATAATTCGCAGGAGAATCCGGTGATAGGCACGGAAGAACTGTCCCACTACAGAAAAGGCCGTACCCAAAAGAGCAAAGACTGCTGTAAAACCAATTATAAAAAGAATCGTAACATAAAGAGCTTGTTTTCGTCCGATTCCTTCTCCGGAGATCTTTCCTGTTAACATCCCCAAATACCCCGGCGCAACCGCCAAGACGCACGGTGACAAGAAAGAGAGCAACCCCGCTAAAAAAGCCAACCCGATCTGGGGACTCTCCACGTTTAAGCCCCCTCCTTTAGTACGTTTTCAATTGCATTCTTCAACCGAGTATATGACGCGCCTCCCTGAATAATCTCGCGGATCTTTCCTTTTTGGTCCAGAACAAATGTTGTAGGAATATAATACACGCGATATCTCTCCCCAACCTTGCCGTCCTGATCCATCAAAACGGGGAACTTCATCTTGTTGGATTGAACAAACGCGAGTAAAGCATCCCCATCTTCTTGGAGATTAACTGCTAAAATCTCCACAGATTTATTCTTATAATCGTTATAAATCGCATTCAAATCGGGAATCTCTTTCCTGCATGGAGGACACCAGGTTGCCCAAAAATTGACCAATGTCACCTTATGGGTACCTGTAACCGTTCTTAACCCTACTGTCTTTCCCTCTAAATCCTTCAGGGCAAAGTTAGGCGCATTATTTCCAATCCTAGGACTCGATGAATCACCATAGACCGTCAGCGTCAAACCGAACATCACGATTACCAACCCGACCAATAGCCAACGCCTCTTCAAAAGCATCGCCTCCTTAATCTAATTGTACCATTTTCATCAAATTAAATCATGGATGCAAATATTGGTATTATACCCTACCCCGTATTGTTATTATAACGTCTTCCCAGATATTCTGCAAGCTTCATATTATAGCAAAACCTCGGCGTACCGAGGTTTTGAAAATTCTATCCCATTTTTCGTTTATCAATAACTCTTTTGGCCTTTCCAATACTTCGTTCAATGGATTTAGGCTCCACAAGTTTAACCTTTACACCAATGTTCAACAAGGATTGAATACGCTGACGGATCTTTTCGCTGAGTGCTTCCAGTTCACGAAATTCACCGGTAAAGAACCGCTCAGGAACTTCAACTTGAACTTCAAGGGTATCCAAGTATCCTTGACGATCGACAATCAGCATATAGTGAGGTTCGACTTCTTCAATCTCCATTAGAACTGTTTCAATCTGCGACGGGAAAACATTAACGCCTCGGATAATCAACATATCATCGGTTCGACCTAAGGTCTTCTCCATCCTGACCAAAGTTCGACCACACGCACATGTCTCGTAATTAAGCGAGGTGATATCTTTCGTACGATATCGTAGAATCGGCAACGCTTCCTTAGTCACTGCCGTTAAGACCAATTCACCTTTTTCGCCAGGTCCCTTCACCTCTCCAGTATCCGGATCAATAATCTCTGGAATAAAATGATCCTCAAAGATATGCAACCCCTGGCAAAATGTGCATTCGCCCGCAACTCCGGGACCGATAATCTCCGAAAGCCCATAATTATCCGTGGCCATGATGCCCCAGACCTTCTCTAATTCCTTTCGCATCGACTCAGACCAAGGCTCTGCGCCGAAGAGTCCGACACGCAGCTTAAGATCGTTGCGCGGATCGATCCCCATCTCTTCGAGAACTTCCGCCATATGCAATGCATACGAAGGAGTTGCGACCAATACCGTCGTACCAAAATCCTTCATGATGCGGATCTGGCGCTCCGTATTCCCACTGGAGACGGGAATCACTGTTGCACCGACGCGCTCCATACCATAATGAAGCCCAAATCCACCCGTGAATAGCCCATACCCAAAGGATATCTGTACCACATCCTCTGCTGTTACACCCGCTGCCGTAATAAAACGGGCAACAACGTTAGACCAATTTTCGATATCACGCCGGGTATACCCAACTACCGTTGGAATCCCTGTCGTACCAGACGAGGAGTGTACGCGAACAATCTCTCTCATTGGAACAGCAAACATTCCATAGGGATAATTGATACGCAAATCATCCTTTGTGGTAAAGGGCAACTTGGAAAGATCCTTTAGCGTCTTAATATCTGAGGGATAAACGCCATTTTCCTCAAGTTTTTTCCGGTAAGATGGCACATGATCGTAGATCCGTCGAACCATCGCTTGCAAACGTTCAAGTTGAATCTTCTCCAAATATGAGCGTTCGGCACATTCCCATTCCGGTTCCCAGATGGGATACTCCAACGGCGCCTTCTTCAACGACATACATATCACTCCTGTACCGATGCAACTTCCTGTAAACCTATAACGGATTCGTCTTTTATATCAAAGACCCGTTCAATATGGGACGCGGAGAATTTTGGCGTGAGCCAACTAACAATAGGGACGACAACAAGCGGAATACAAATGGCGATTGCCCCAACCCGAGGAGCTATCGATGAGAGTTGATTGAATCGAACTGGATCGATGGCATGCCACAGGAACACACTAATGGAATACCCCGCACCAGCTGCTAAACCAGCCCATGCTCCTGCTTTTGTTACACCTTTCCAGAAGAGTCCGTAAATATATGGAGCTAAAAATGCCCCCGCCACTGTTCCCCAGGAGAAACTCATCAATGCCACCAAGTACGGCCAACGCCCGCCATAAATCGCTACAACCAGCGAGAGTAGGATGAATAGGCCACACAAAGAGCGCATTACTACCATACTGAGCTTCTTTGACATCGTTGGGAAAAAGTGACCTTGCAGCAAATCGATGGTGATCGCCGAAGAAGACACCAATACCAACGAGGATAGCGTCGACATTGAGGCTGATAAAACCAATAATAGAATAATAATCAGTAGACCATTCGGGAGTGTCAACTGCATCATCTGAGGAATGATCATGGTATTCTTGTATGTGCCATCTTTCATCGCGCTTCCAACCAATCCTCGCGCAATCACGGGATCTTCCTTTGCAGATTCATATTGGGGATGATCGCCGAAGGCCGTTTGATTTGCATTTATGCTAACCAATGCCGGACTGAACAATGTGGATGTTGAACCCACCAGATACGCGGCGCCAGCAATAATAATACAGAAGATCGTACTAACCACAGTTGCTGTAAAGATGACTTTCTGATTTTTGATGGCATAAAACTTCTGAACCATTTGCGGTAATCCCCAAGCGCCAAGGCTTGTCAAGATGACGAGCCACAACAGTCCGAGACCCCCTTGGGGGAACATATTGATAAGATTAACGTCCACATTTTGCATCTTCGTAAAGTATCCGGTTACTCCTCCAACGATTGGGTTATTAAAAACATAGCCAACCATGAGTACGACACCGATCAACATGATAATCCCTTGAATAAAATCGCCCAACGCCACAGCGAAATATCCGCCCATCAGTAAATAGATGGCAGTCAATGCAGTCATCAATACCAAGGCGGTTGTATAATTTACATTCAAGACATTCACAAAGAGAAACGAAAGTCCGGAGTAAACCGAACCCGAATAAGGGATCATAAAAACAAAGATAATCAAGGCGGAGATAATCTTTAGCCAACGTGAATCATAGCGTGCTTCAAGAAACTCCGGCATAGTCATGGTGCCTAAGTGAACTGTCATTGCACGGGTTCGTTTCGCCAAAACCAGCCAAGCCAGAAGACCACCGACCAACGCATTACCCAAAGCAATCCAGATGACCGGGAGCCCATAGCCGAATCCTAGACCCCCTGCGTAACCAATAAAAATAACCGCAGAAAAATAGGTGGTACCATAAGCAAACGCCGTCATCCAAGGACCAACGTTTCTTCCGCCTAGGAAAAAATCATTGACATTCTTGGTACGGCGCATGGAATAAAAACCGATTGCAAGCATGACCATGACGAACAGGGCTACAGCAGCCCAACGTAGAACAAGGGCTGAAGACATCGTTCATCCATCCTTCCATCCTAATATTCGATTAAAATATCTCCGACTACCATCTAACCGTCAATAGAACATAACTATTACTCTTTCGTATTCGCGAAGCAACCTTGAGATTCCTTCATAAAATCATAATTAATATCATCCGATTTATGGATAAAGTATACACACGACGACAAAAAGAAAAACACCTGAAAAGGTGTTATTACCAAGTGGTGCGCCCGACAGGAATCGAACCTGTGCACCTGGCTCCGGAGGCCAGTGCTCTATCCCCTGAGCTACGGGCGCATAAAACAACTGCAAAAAGTATTTTACACTAAATATCTTACGAAATCAAGTAGTAACAAAATCCATCTCCGCTCAAACAGCCGGGATTGTTATCGGTTAAGGCAAAGGTTTAATGAGATACGTCTCCTCGCCTTGGATACGAGGCTCCACGCCATCATATTTATAGCGAATATTCCAACTCTTTCGTCCATACCAAAGATAAATATGGAGATCGTTTGGATAAAAACCAGCGAAAAACCGATAATCGATATTTTTTTCTCCATTGACCCGGGAATCATATGTCGGTTCCACGGAAACCCATCCAGTACCAGGGAGATAAATCTCAGCCCACATATGAAGGTTTTCTGTTATATCGATATAATTGGCATCGTTTAGTTCAGCCGGGTTTATTCGAAACCCCGTTACCAATCGGCTTGGGATTCCTGCTGTTCGGCACAGCGCCACAAAAACCATGGCAAAATCTTCACAACGCCCCCACCCTGAGCGCAACGCATTAAATACATCGGCTTTACGCGACTTGTCCAACTTATACGTAAGATTATGATTGACATAGGCAAAGATCTTACGAGCCTTCGTTTTGGGGGTATCGTTATTTGCAAAAATGCTGGAATTAATCCTTTTTAGGATAGGATCTCCCACCGGCATTCCTTCCTCTGCACTGAGAAAATGGGCAAAGCGAGATAAATTTTCGTTATACGATTCTAGGTTTAACGGATCATCAAAAACGGTGGCGTGATGAATCGTTGTTTGTACCTCATATACTCTTTGCTCAGCCGGATCCAATCGATCAATAGCGATTTCTATATATTCTCCATCTCTTCGCCAGTGAACTGCAGGATTGGATTTTATATCAGTTATAACCTGGTATGACGGATGAGTTACCCAGTTAATCGTCGCGATTCGGGCAGAGATCTCATATGCCGAAGAGACTTGATTATGGATTCGTATTCGATGAATAATATGAAATCGTCTCTCAGCCTCTAAGGTTCTGGGATAAGCGGTTAAAGGAATAACAAACAGTTGAACCCCGATAATGCCTAAGGCAATTTTTCTCCATACCCGACCCGTCATTCCAATAACCGCCCTCCCTTAATATCTATTGAATTATTTCCCAATCCCTCATGAAATTCCTGCTACTTGTTGAATATTTCTTCGAAGAAAGAGCCGAGGATAATCTCCCCGGCTTTAGAATTGACTTCGTATCCCTTGCTGCATTGCACGACCCTGACAACTCCTGAATATCCGTACGTCACGCGGAGCCGTATCCCAATGAATATTCTGCATGTTCGATATATCCAAAAGTCGAATGACCATATTAACAACGACAATCTCCCTCAGAAGATCCGGTTCGGGTAATGTGGCTTCAACAAACTCAATGGTCGGATCGATCTGACAACCTTGCCCAGGAACGGCTCCTGGCATATCCACAAAACCGCTGAACGGAATATCTACCCCTTGATGAACCACCGTATTATCTTCATTAACAAAGAAGATCTGTTTATGAAGAATGGCTTGAAATATTACTTTATCCGGGATAACGTGGCATTTCACATCGCGAATACTGGCCACGATTTGATCGATTTTTTGCGCCGGCGTAAAGAGTTCAACGGTATCTTCGATAAGAACCTGTACAGTCTCCTCAGCAAGCACATTAAAACATGGCATATATAGCTCCTCCTCTCCAGGAGACAATAATGAAGGGTGAAAATCCAAACGAACGTTAATGCCGGTTTGTCTAGTCCATCTTATGTGCAACCCATTCCAAATTCCCCGAGTCCAAAGGCACAATCGCTTCGCCCAATACCGCTTTTGCTTCTTCTCTAAGTCTAAAAAGGGCAAGATCCTTTTGTTTCGCTTCGATCATGGCATCAAAATCCCTACCCTCACAGAGTTCAAAGAAGCCTAAGAAATCTTCAAGCTCAACATAGTCGGCATGGCTCCGGGGATCTGTTGCAGTTTTCGGGCTGGAAAAATGAACTTTGGGAACAACACCTTCCCATGTGGCGAAGATCTCTGGCAGCATCTGCTCTAATTTCTTTCCCCGGGACAAGACCCGATGATGGTGAATATCGAGAACCATCGGGCGCCCAATAGATTGACAGATATCCAAGACTTCACCGATATCAAAGGAACGGTCATCATTCTCAACCACTAGCCGGTTGCGGACTTCATCGGGAAGTTGTCGAAAACGGTCGATGAAACGTTGAGCAGCTTCCTTGCGTTCACCATATGCTCCACCCACGTGCACGACCATCAATGCTTCGGGCCCAAGCCCCATTCCACTAAGTATTCGATTATGATAATCCAGATCTCTTTGGGCCAATTCCCATACTGATTTTACGGGAGAGTTTATGACAGTATGTTGTCCTGGATGGGTGGAGACCCGCATATTTGTTTCTTTGACAATTTCCCCTACAAGCGCTAATTCCGTCATCAACTCCTCCCAATAACGCCAACCTTCCGCCTCTTCATGGGTGGCCAATGGAACCAATTGTGATGAAAAGCGATACATCTGAACCTGGTGTGCCTTATTATAGCGAAGAATTCGAATCGTATTGCTTAAGTTTTCCCGTGCTAACCGACCAAGCCTGGAGATGCGATCTTCTCTGTTCGGAATCTTCCGTAGATTTGTTACCGTAACGGTATGTGCTGTCGTCCCATCGGGCAATCCAAGAGCAATACAGCAATAACCCCATCGCAAGAATGATCAACTCCTTCTAGACTATTTTGCCCGCATCGTCTAGTAAAATTGTGAGACACTAACCCTGAGGTGAATTTTGATGACCAAACGAAATACAAAGATCGAATCCATCCTAGAATTTATCCGAAAACACCCTGAGAGCACTGCAACACGAAGAATTACCCGAGAGGTTCTTGGCACTTCACCCGAAACCCTTCGTCTAGAGCACGTGCTTGTTCTCCGCGATGAATTAGAGATCGCCAGTGATGGTCTGGTCGATGGATACTTTGACCTTATTCGATAAAAACAACCGACCTTGAACCAAGGTCGGTTGTTAGATTCTTCTATCCCTACTCGAAGATAGTTACGAGTGACGGGTAGCGAGTGGCGAGTCGTTGGGGTGGCCGACTAGCTAGAAAATGCCTCTTGTCGTCCTCGTCAGCTTGAATTTTCATCGTTTCACGTGCGTCAGAGGAAGCTGACGTGGCCGACTACCTAAAAATGCAGTGCACCTATGGATGGACTCTCGGGCTGGGAAAGCAATTCCATCTGTAGCATTAACCATGCAACGTGATCATTCCAATCGTCCCAATAGACGCCTGTGAAATCATCCCATCCCGACAACGTCCAAAGCAACCTCGAAGATTGCACGGATGATTCTGTAAGCTTCAATTTGCTCCAGTTATTCTCGAGTTCCATTTGTTGTCGCTTCGTTAGCGGATTTTGCCATCCAAGTTGATTGGGAAGATCGATCTTGGAGTTCAATTCGACTTCTCCAAGACGGTTCGGCATCTGTGATAATAAGAGATCAAGGTCCTGAAAATATGGATTATTCATTGGCATTGGCAAAAGTGAAGGAGTTGTCTCCTCAGTTCCATCGGTTGTTATTAGGTAATTTCCAATCTGAAAAAGGGCAAGTCCCGACGTGTTATCGATCCGAGAGAGGTTCGATAACGGTATAGCACCCTTTTCCTGCCATACATTGTGGATTTTATAGCCGGCAGATAGTTGTTCAAGCAAGTTTTGTGCAGCTTGATCCCATGTGGCATGATAGGTAAATGATTTATTCTTCTCTAATGGAAATAGATAAATGCCCTTTAGTGTTTTGGATTCTAGAGGTAGATTGCCTTTGAAGACCAGGAAGTGGAATTCAAGGTTTCCATCGAAACCATAGACGATCTCCCATCGGTTGGACTCGACAGCTAAATTCGAAAAGGGTTGTGTATGATTCTCTGGCAGAAACAAGAAGGTCTTTTCATTAAAGTCGTTGGTGAAGTATTCTCCTGTTAGATAATACGGTTCATCTAATTCAACAACAACACTATTTTCGGTTGTTTCCATCCCTTTGTCCAATGGGTCTCCAATTACAAGATCCAAATCCGAATACTTGAGGTCTTTTTCAGAGCCCGCCCCGACGGAGGGCGTAAGTTCCAAGAGCTCAGTAATTTTTACGCCAAGCATCTTAAGCTCTGAACGGAACTCGAGAATCAATTGATCCAATATTTCATCGTTCTCCGGAGTTAATACAACTCCATCCTTATTTGCATCTAAGTGCAACAAGACTTTTTTAAGATAATACGCCACTTCGAAACGGGTTAAAAGCTCTCCCTTGTCGATATTAGGCAGATCTTCCAGCAATCCTTCCGTCGCAAGATGCGACATAGCAGAATAAGCCCAATGCTCTGCCGGAAGCAATCCCTCTCCAGCCCAACACAGAAGGCCAATTCCCAAAAGTATGATCATGGCCCAAAGTACCTTTTGATAGTTTTTCATCGCAATCCCTCGATTGTCCTCCACCCGATTTAGGGGTTCTTTTTTCTTTTTTCTCCACCCCATGATCGTATCTCAAAATTATCCGAAACAAAACGTTCAGCTAGAACTTCCGCTACAAAGTCATCGTAAGGTTCTCGTGGCGACTGAAGGGTAATGGGCCAAAACCTGCGCCACCCCTTGCGATGATGAGTTAGATAACGCCGACGTCCTTCCTGACTGGAACAATCTTCATCAACAAGAAAAACTGTGACTCCCATCGGAAGGTTCTCAGGGTAAACCCGACGCAAAAAGCTCTCGGCCCCCGTTCGATCTCCAATCACAACCGTTGTAAAGTTTTCCTTTTGAAGCCATGCTGCTAATTCCTCTGGAGTGATAATTCCCCGTTTTACCAATAAGCCTTTATCGAAATACGCATATCCGCATTTACTTCGTCCGGGGTCAATGGCGATCCAACGATCATTTGGGGGTCTATCCATTTTTCGGTCGAATCCGTATGCTAACTTTCACAGGACCTTCCACCCTCCACGTATCATGACTGACAATCAACTGAACAATACTGGGCAGTGAGTTTTTCTTCAATTCTTGGATAACGGCAGGAATTTCTTGGAGCGAAGCAATCTCACCCACATACTGTCCTTGAGATATCATTCCGCGCTCGAAAGCTTTTCTTCGAACAATCAACAATAAACTAAGGATTTCTCCTGTAATTTCACTTTCGTCTTGCCGTGGATCGATCGTCGTCTCTGCCACGACTTCACCAGCCCTAAAAGCCAGTTCATCCGGGTAGAGTTCAAAATCGACATAGAGTGGATCCAAGAAGAACGTATTCTCTTCAGCTGTTACTCTTAAGACGGCTTTGCCTTTTAACTTGGATATAGCATTTGCTATGTCCAGCATCTTCTGGACTGGAACTTTAAGGGCGTAGTCTTTTTTACCTTCGATCTTTGCTCCCCGACCTAAAGCGATCTGGTTGGCTTCCTTCAGCATGGGCTGAATGATCTCTGTTCGAACGAGGTAAGGGTCCTTCCCCCCTTCAACAACCCTGGAAACGATGACTTCTTTAACATCAAAGACAAGCAAACGGGTCTTGCTTTTATCTAAATTTCCCATGAGCTTATTTATTTCCCAGTTATAATTCTGGATATCCTTTTGAAGAAGCTCCTTCTCTGCTTGAAGCCTTGCATTACGATCTTCCAGTTCTTTCGTGATATCCGTCAGTGAAGCCACTCTTCGTTGTTTCGATTCGACCTCTCCTTGCTTAGACTGAAGCTCGCCCTCCTTGACTTCTAGATTGTTCTGGGCTTCATGATATTGGGCGACAGCAGCCTCCAACTCTTTCTCAATCTTTTCTCTCTGGATTGAAACTCGCGCCAACTCCTTCTCGATCTCAAAGAAGTCGGAGATGAGCGTGGTATATTCTTCTTCTTTCTTCTGAACCTTTGCCGTCAACTCCACAACGCTTGATTTCTTCTCCACCAGTTCTTGCTGAAGCTTTTGCAGGTCAAAAAGTGCTGTACGAACGTCCTTTGAGACCATAGCCAACAAGAGCAATGTCGAACCCGAGATCAGAATCCCGGTGATGATCGTAATAATGATGGAGGTATATTTTGGACGCAGGCCAAAAAAGGTAAGGCGCTTTTTACCCACCCGCATACCAACACGATCACCGAGAAAAGCAATGAACCCACCGATGACCGCTACTGCGATGATGATAAATAGTCCAAACAACCGTCTTCACCCACCCATCATTTCTTGACCCGAATAAAGCGGTAGACCCCATAACCGCCCAAGACTAGGTTTTGCAGCCAGGCTCCGAGAAACGGCGTCAAAAGCCCTGATTTTCCCATCATATTTCCAACACCCATTAACAAATAGTAGATAAAGATAAAGACAAAACTCAATCCAAGCCCCGCTGAGGAGGATCGTCTCTGAGTCTGAAGACCCATCGGCGCTCCGAGCAATGCAAAGAAGAAACTGGCAAATGGCAACGCAAGCTTGCCGAAGAGATCCACTGAAAGCTTTCGGCGCTCTTCAGGAGCCATGGTATTGGTATCAAGGTAAGCTTTTAGTTCCCAAAAAGACATCTCATCTGGTTTCTTAGTCATCGCCACCATCTGTTTAGGATCTGCCTTTATACCACTGGGGAAGTATCCGGTATCAAAGCGGAGAGGGTAAACTTTGTCTTCGGAAAAGTTCATGATCTCTCCCTTTTGAAAAAACCACCCCTCATCAAACCAAACCATGGAGTCTGCAATAATTGTACGAGTTAGCTTTTTCTCATTGTATTCATTGATCCGGACATCATTCATTAGACCGCTGGCGGGATTGAATGAACCTGCATAAACCATTCGAAAGAGTTTCTTGTCCCGGTATTCCATATACGTATAGTCTGTCAACGAAACATTCTTGTTTCTGCCCGTAGCTTCTCTTCTCTCCTGATCATATGCCGCCCGACTCGCCGGAACCACCGATTCGCTTAGATAGAAATGGGTAAAGCTCATAAAAAGACCGACAAAGAGAATGGGCATTGTCAACCGGAAGAAACTTAGACCGCTGGCACGCATCGCTATGGTCTCACTGTGACCGGATAACCTTCCCAACGCTAACAACGTTGCCAAAAGAGTGGCCATGGGAATTCCCAGTGCGATCTTTTCTGGAGAATCGTAGGCCAATAGCTTAAGGATGGTCTGAACCGTTAATCCATGGCGTTGAGCCAATTCAATAATGCGAATAAATGATACGCCAATAATAATACCACTAAAAGCACATAACCCAAACATAAATGGCATTATCAGTTCTTTAATGATATATTGTGTAAATTTTCGCAAACCCATTTTGCTCCCCCTTGTTTGGAGGTCATCGACCTAATGTAAACTCCCAAAGAATTGTCGATTCATTTAAATTGGATGGTTTTGGGGAACCCAACAACTACATGCAGAAGTGATCACCAAGGTAATATCTGCGAGCAGACTCGTCATTTGCGATGAAATCCGCATCGCCAGAGACAAGAATATTCCCCGAATGCATAATATAGGCTCGATCCGTAATGGCCAAGGTCTCCCGAACACTATGATCTGTAATAAGAACACCCAGCCCCTTCTTTTTAAGTCGCCTGATGATATCCTGGATCTCCGCAACGGCGATAGGATCCACCCCAGTAAACGGCTCGTCTAAGAGAATGAAATGGGGTTCCAGTGCTAATGCGCGAGCGATCTCCACACGGCGTCGCTCTCCGCCTGACAACGTAAACCCTTTACTCTTGGCGAGATGCCCTACACTAAACTCCTCCATTAACTGCCGAGCTTTCTCCAGTCTTGCCTGGGCCGAACGTTCCCGAAGCTCTAAAACGGCCAGGAGATTATCCTGCACCGATAGTTTTCTAAATATCGAAGATTCCTGTGGAAGATAGGAGACCCCAAATCGCGCCCTCAGATGCATGGGCATATGAGTAACGTCTTTCTCATTGATTCGGACCTCTCCCTGATCGCAGTGTTCCAACCCTACAATCATATAAAACGACGTGGTTTTCCCCGCGCCGTTCGGACCTAAGAGACCAACGACTTCACCCGGATTGACCTTAAATGAAACACCATTGACGACGCGACGTTGCTTATATTGTTTGACCAGTCCCACAGCTTCAATGGACATTTTTCTCCTCCCCTGACACGGTCTGAGAACGATACTCCACAGGACCTATTGCCTTAACTTTATTGGCTTTGAGGTCATAAATGATCTCAGTTGCCGTAAACACCTCTTTATCCCGGGTAACGACGGGTTTATCCAAAAAACGTGTCTGCCTTTCCTTCTGATGATAGATAGCCCGTTTGGAACGGATCGTTACGTTCTTTCCGGTAAAAATTACGTTCTCTTCGGCAAAAAATTGACCTTTCCCAGCATCGCCTTCCATCCGATCGGATGTCAAAACGCCATTTTGATCCACCAGTTTGCAACTACCCTCGGCTTGAAAAAGCTCACTTCTGGCATTCCCGCTAAATCTCGATGCTTCAAGTGTCATTTGCTCTTGAGCCAGTCGAATCTTTCCTCCCATAGGCATCTGGAATTCTCCCGTCGGTTCATCATAAAAAAGCAGCGCGCCAGAATATTCCCGAAGTTTGGGTTGCGAACGCGTGAGAACAACTTGTCCTTTGGCAATAAATCGACCGCTTTTTCGTTGATATTCTAAGGTCTCACCCATCAACCGCGAATCTTTACCCACAGCCTCCACCGGATTTTGGGCGTCCCCATAATACTGAATCGTCTCGGTCTCCAAATCGATGTCGGTACCCCGAGGAGCCTTTATCTGCCATGCATCAACAGCAGCCAACGCTGGAATCGATGCCAATAGTACCAGAATCATCCACGATTTCTTCATTAATCTTTCCTCCTCAACGGCCTAGAGGGAGAATCCATAACACGCCATGTTGAACCGCCCAAAAATCGAACATTATTTAGACTGGCATCACTCGTTACGATATCTCCACGCCCCTGCATCCCATCGGTTTCAAAATGCACTCCACCTGTCAACCGAATCATTCCGGATGCGGCATCCCATTTCATGCTATCCCCACTGAGAGATAACTTCTGGCGTTCCATTTTTACATTATTTCGAAGTTCCAAACGACTATATTCAGGATCAATCCATCCTTCATCCGCAGCAATAGTCACTTGATGTCCTCCCTGGGGCGGATAATATACGCCCGTAACACGCGTCAATCTCAAGCCTTCTTTATCCTCATGAACCTCTTCAAGCTCAAGATCCCACCGAACATCTCCCTCAAAGTCTTTCAATGACAAACCCGCGCCCATGACTCGAAGTTGCTCTCGGTTCTCAGGTTTTGGGAGAGAACGTTTGGTCTGCGCGGGCGGTCTTCTACAACCTGTAATCCCTGTTAGAACCAATATTATACATATGAGGAATACACCAAACTTTTTCATCTTTCTTCTCCATTGATATTCAAGAATTATAATAGATTATATAAGATATAACGCTAAAATGTAGATATTCGTTCCAAAGGCCTCTAAAACCTTCTGTTTTTTTGGATTCACATAATTACCTGGGTTACCTGAAGACCCCATATGGAGTCTGTCGGGTTCTCTTAACATATGATAATCGCTATATTAATTATCGGATAGCAATCATTAATTATCAACTATTATTTATTGGTCTAATATTTTAATAACTAAAGAAAAAGACTAGAGCGTGTCTAGTCTTATCTTCTATATTTATGACTTATTTTTTTAACGGCAGATGCCGCGGTCTGCGTTGCGAAGAAAACGGATGAAATGGTCAATCTCCGGACTTGCCTGAAGTTCCTGTTCCATTTGTTCGATGGCCTGTGCAATAATCAAATTGCAGCGATAGAGGATCCGATAGGCCTTTTTAATCTCGTCCCGCACCTCTGGACTGAGTCCATTACGGCGCAAACCGACGACATTAATCCCCGAAACTTTCGCTGGGTTACCATCGACCATAACAAATGGCGGAATATCTTTCACTACCTTGGTACAAGCTCCGACCATCGCCATCTTCCCGATCTTTGAAAATTGATGAATACCGCATAGACCACCAATGACGACCCGATCTTCAACGACTACATGGCCAGCTAAAGCAGAACCATTTGCGATCACAATATAACTGCCCACTTGACAATCATGGGCGATGTGGGAATAGGCCATGAATAGGTTATGGCTGCCAACTCGGGTTTCGCCGCCACCACCTTCAGTACCCCGGCTAATCGTCACGTTTTCTCGAACGGTGTTATAATCGCCGATAACCAAATAGCTCTTTTCGCCTTTGAATTTTAAATCTTGAGGCTCGCAACCGATCGTGGCGCCGTGATGAAACTTGTTGCCCACACCAATCTTTGTCCAACCCTCAATCAAAACATGGGGTCCAATGACACAGCCGTCCCCGATCTCAACGTTCTCGCCAATCACGGCATATGGACCGACGATGACATCCTTCCCAAGTTTGGCATTGGGATGAACGACTGCGGTTTCGTGAATATTTCTCAAAGGAATTACATTACTGGATTCGATAATTTTCATGTTTGTATTCATCGTTTGGCCCCCCTTTGGCTAAAACGTATGTAGCAACATTTACAGCTATATAGTTAGTATCACTGAAAAGCTTAACTTTATGGCAACCAATGTAGAGTGATTAGAGTTGTTTACCGCAATTTTTCTCCACATTTCCTCGATTATCATCGTAATTTGGCTTATTGACATTTTATAAATTTTTTATGATCCCAGAACAAACATGAGTTCCGCTTCAGCAGCAACCTGCCCATCCACGAGGGCTCTTCCGTTAACTCGTCCTACATTCCCTTTGATCCGAACAACCTCAACTTCGAGCCGCAGTTGATCCCCAGGAACGACCGGACGACGAAAACGGGCATTATCGATGCCTGTGAAATAAGGAATCTTGCCCTGATGCTCCTCTTCAGCCAACATAACGAGACCTGCTACCTGTGCCATGCTTTCAATGATTAATACTCCCGGCATCACAGGCTTAGCTGGAAAATGCCCATTAAAGAAGTCTTCGTTGGCTGTCACATTTTTTATGGCCACAATTCTCTTTTTTCCTTCAATCTCAAGAACGCGGTCAACCAGTAGAAAGGGATATCGATGGGGTAGTAACTTTTTTATTTCGCCAACATCCATCATAAACACATCACCTCATTAAAAAACTTCGGCCTGATCTGCTGTATCGAAGGTTACGACAATTCCATCTGCAAGCAATGGGCAAGTTCCATGTCCAAGCGGTGACCCGAACGAACCGCCACAATCTCTGCTGCAAAAGGTCCTACAGTATAAAGGTCGCCCAAAATATCGAGAATTTTATGGCGAACAATCTCATCTGCGTAACGCAGCTCGCTTTTGTACCCTTCTTCACCAACCAACACAACGGTGTCTAAAGTACCGCCTAATCCCAGACCTTGTCGACGGAGCATCTCGACTTCCCGTTCAAAGGCAATGGTTCGAGCAGATGCGATTTCCTTAAAGAAATTCTCAGGGGAATGAATATATTGAAATATCTGATTGCCCGTCGCCGGATGATCGGAGGAAAAACAATAGGTTACACGAAGTTCTTCACCGGGGAGGGCAATTAGATACGAGCGAGGATCCGCTTCATTCCGAACCCAAACCGGCTTCTTAAGTGTACGCACCCGCCGTGGACGATCTTGAGAAACCAAGCCTGTATCCATCAATAATTGGACAAATGTTCGCGCACTGTTGTCCGCCATGGGAATCTCTTCTGCATCAACTTCCACCATAATATTGTCAATCCCGAGTCCATGAAAGGCTGCCATCAGATGCTCAATGGTCTGTATGCGCCATGACGCATTACCCAGTGCCACACATTTAGTCGTATCAATGATGGAAGACGGTACAGCCCTGATCGGTTCGGCAGATAGATCAACGCGAGAAAACCACACCCCTGAATCCGCTGGCATAGGCTTTAGTTGCATGGTTACTTGTTTCCCGCATTGCAACGCTTGTCCTTGATAGACCAGAGGGCAAGCGATCGTCTGTTGCTGAGCCACCTTGCGGCACCTCCGTCTTTCATAAAAAGTCTTTGTTATTATAACACTATTTTAATCGCGTTGTAAAAGATTTTTATACTTTTCCCCGATGGGAGACGATGGATAATGAAAAACGATCTTCGGCGGTCCTTCCTCCACAACACTTCCCTGAGACATGAAGATCACTCTATCCGCAGCTCTCCGTGCAAATCGAAGTTCATGGGTTACGATGACCATCGTCGTCTTGCCATCTTTCACCAAGTCCTCCATGACCTCTAAGACCTCACCGACTAGAATCGGATCGAGCGAGGCAGTGGGTTCATCCCATAACATTAACAAGGGTTCCATGGCCAGGGCACGAGCGATCCCAACCCGTTGCTGCTCACCACCGCTCAATTCGCTTGGCAGATGGTGGGCTTTTTTCCCCAAACCCACTCGTTCCAGCGCAGCTTGGGCCTTTTCGTCGGCAAGCCCAGAGTCCATGCCGCCCAGCTGAAGGCCCATACTGACATTCTTAAGCGCTGGTAAACGTTGAATCAGATTGAAGTGTTGAAAAACATAACCAATACGCGGACGAATACTCCTTAGACCAACAGGGTCAAGAGCAGTTACATCGTGACCGTTGAAGAAGATACGGCCCTCATCCGGTTCGATCAGACGATTGACGCAGCGAATCAACGTGGACTTGCCACAGCCGCTGGGACCCATGATCACAGCGGTCTCGCCGGTTCGCACCTGAAGATCCACCCCACGTAGCGCATGAACCTTCTTATACCGCTTATGCAGCCCTTCAATACGGAGTAGCATACGTCCTTCAGCACTCAAAGCGTTCATGCGCGCATCACCATCCTTCGTGCATTCAATATTTGGAGCAATCCCGGACGCCCGGCGGGAATTACAATCTCCCGCATTAGGAGCGGAAAAGATAAACCCAGGGATTGTCCGGCCATCATTTCATCCATATCCAATTGGTAAACGCGATCGGACAGCTTATAAAACACAAGACCGAAGAGACCGCCGATGATCGCCAAAAGGAACACCGACACATAAGGAATTCGCGCACCGGATAGAATAAGCGTCAATAATAACCATGACGTCGACAAACCCACGGTATAGATCAACCCGACTCCGCGTCCGGTTTGAAATCTGGCGGCAAACCCGCTCCACCCCTTGGCAATCTCCGCCGCCACAATATCATCGCGCTTGAGGACGGCGATAATAGCGGATTGATCCAAAAGGAAGAAGAGGATGAAGAGCAGAAGAACGATCAGGGTGGCAATGACCCCTCGCACTTCTCGAAGGATCTTAAAGACCTCACCGCGTAAGTTGGGCTCGATGGTGCCGGAAGGCGTAGAAGCCACTCGAATATCCGAGCTTTCCAAGGTTTCCTGTATCTTCCCCTGCAAGGCTCTGATATCCGGGCCAGCGTTTAGGAAGAGTTTCACGCGCTCACCCGGAATCACTTCTCCGCCAAGGTATTGATCGATCAATGTGATGGAGCGCCCGATCTCCTCGTCCATCAAGTTGGGAAGCGAGGCGCGAACCGCTTTCATCTGTTGAATAATAGCGGTTAGGTCGATATCGTTCAATGCCAGCAATTGACGGGTTGTCTTGTCCAGATCCGATTGAATCGCCTCAAAGTCCGTGGTCTGGAGTGTCATTAATGTCTCCTCTGTTATCCCCGTCATATCGGAGAGAAGCTCCGTCACCGGGAGATCCCCCTCAAGCAAATCCGAGACATGATTCACCCCTCCTGAAAACTCCTGAGCCTTGTTACTCCATGACAACAAAACCCGCACAAGGGGGTTGAATTGGTTGATATATCCATCCAATGACCGTGCTCGGTTCTCCAAGTCCTTCAAAACCGCATCGAGTTTTACGTCAAAATCATCAAGCGTTCTCCCGATTCCACCTCTAGAAGACGGATAGGCGGTAAGTCCCAGATGGAGCATGGTCTGAAAACCCCGAACACTTTCGGTGGCGCGGGACAATCGTTCTTCAATCAGTCTGACCCTGGCGAACTGCTGTGCAAGATCGTTAAATTCATCGCCCAAATCTTCAAAGATATCAGCCAGCTTCTCAAGGCGTTCTTGTGTTTCTTCACCGGTTAGCTGGTCAATTCCTTGCAATGTATTGTTCAACATATTTTGGGCTTCTCGAACCTGTTCTTGCAACTCAGCCGCCTTACCGACGGTGGTCTGCGCCCGACCAGATGTCGCACCGAGGTCAGAGGCCATGATATCCGCCTGACCCAGCAAAGCCACACCTTCATCCAAAGCATGCGCCAGTTGATCCTTGCGACTTTGCACTTCTGCAGTGGCTACTGCTTTTCCAATCTTATCACCGTTCTTCAACTCATAAACCTTCGTATCTCGGATCTGTCCAGCATCGCCCTGAATGATCAAGCCCTTGACCGAGTCCGGCTCCACGGATAAGACCTTAACCACCACTTGTTCTGGGCGGATCAACATTCCAGAACGGATCCCTCCCCGATAGTCGCCAGCCAGCGCCACGCGATCTCCCGCCTCCAGACGAACTCCATCCCCAGGAACCAGCCGTACTTCACTGGCATAGGAGAGCAGAAAGTCTTTCATCTGAGAAAGCGTTGATAACAGCGCCTGATAATCGTCGGACCGATCACCCATGGAAACATCCCGAATAAACGTAACATCCTGCCATTCCGTGAGCTGTTCAGCCAGTTCTTTCCCGATAGCTACCGTATCTTCCGTACGATAAGCCGTTGGCAGGGTGACTTCCAGCACTTGGTACCTGCGAAGCACATCACGAACGCCCCGTGTGACACGATTCGTGTCATCCGGACGCTTCAATACAATGGATATGCTGCTCCCATCCCGAAAAGCAAAGTCGACGCCGCCAATGGATTCAAACTCCCGTATGACACGGTCGTATACGCCGCCAGGAACCCCTTTGACAGCGATTCGCGGTTCAGTCATTATAGAGAAGCCTGCGCCTCCCGGTAGATCATTAAAGTAAAAACCCAGATTAGAGAAGACTTCTTTGGTCCGATATTGAGCAGGAAAAGTCAAAAACCAACTGGACTTGCCAGCGATAGTGATCCCTGACTCGATCTTCGCCCCTGAAAAATGCTCATCCACAATCCGCTGTAACGCTACGCGAGCTTCTTCTTTTTTGTCAGTCCGCATCTGAAAAAGCAGGTCGTATTCGCCGGAGTTTCCCATAATTCCCGCGACGGTCTTGGCAAAGTACTTATCCGTCAGGGCAGCAAATCCTGCTGCCAACGCCGATGCCAAAACAACGCTGATGAGGAACCACACCAGCAAATCGTAGATGAAGTTGTCCCGACGAATAGTTAACATAACAATTCCTCCATAGACCCGATTATACCATAGGCCTACGAGAGTGACGAGAGGAAATTACTGCGTTATGCTGGTATTTTATTGTAATAAGCAAATAGTGTATTCGCTAACAATGCTCTTTTTTATGCTTGAAATTTATTTATCAAATAACCATGTTCTAACTCCGGTTATGCGGAGCGGGCTGATCATATAAGAAAAACCTCCAAAGGATTCGGAGGCTGTGAAACCCTACCTAGAAAATACACCTTTTCGTCCACATCAGCTTAAATTTTTATCGTTTCACGTGCGTCAGCGGATGCTGACGTGGCCGACTACTTAGAAAATACGTCTAACTCCGACCCCATAAATCGACACAATCCCTTACCACCAAAGGCTTAGGTTACTCTCCCCTTTAGGGGAGAGCGAGAGAGAGGTCTCCCCATTTTCATCCCAGAGTCGGCACGACTCCTTATAGCCATCATGCCGCCCACGTGCCCCAGCTCGCTGGGGTGGCCGACTACTTAGTATCTTCATTGAAATAATCACGGGGGGCCTCTGTTTGGGCCATTTTATAGGGTTCAAATCCCGTTTCCACATTGATACACTCATAGTTACTATCGCCGGCTTGTGCAATATAAACGCCGGACTCACTGGGTTCTCCCTTGCAATCAGGGTCTTTGGGCCTCACAACAGCGATATGACCCGGTCTATCCCAGTCGTGGGACCAGGGCTTTAAGTCATCCATGGTTCCGTCTTTAAATAAAAAACACTTATAACCCCATAAAAATAAATCCCCAGCTTTGCCGGGGGATTTAAACATCACATAAACCATCCAATAATTATTGTTCTTCCATCGTCGACTTCATTCTCTTTAATTTTTCCCTAACCGCCTTCTCCGATGCGTTGGCATAGCAGTAACGGCACAGATGCATACAGGTACTATACTCCCCGATGTCTTTGCTGACAATACATCCACACGCCTCTCGTTGTCCCTTGTCCTTCAAGCGATTCTTTGTAGACGCCTCTCCCGGAGCAAATAATGTTAAGTTCGACTCGACTCTTCGGCCGAGGAACTCCATTAAAACCAGGTCGTCGCCAAAAACCCTCGCCATGAGTTCATCATCGATACAACGATTATGACGAATGCTAAATCGAGCCAGATCCACCGGTTCGGCGCAGCTTGCTATCTCATACCCCCATCTTCGGTTTAGAACTTGTAGTCCTTCGGCTACTGCCTCCATCTGCTCAAGCAGTGGGTCTTGGAGATATCCAAAGCCTGCAGCGGCTAAATTCCTTCGAACCTTGGCATAAATGCTGATATCTGCAAAACTGATCACCAGCTTTCGCGTAACGCCTTGTAGCGCATCACCGATTTGTCCGACTCGCTCTAGAACAACCTCCGGTGTTAAGCTTCCTCCAAGAATAATCGGGTCAAACCGCCAGATGACGCGTTCGGGTCCTATCCGATCAGACAACCGACTAAAAGTCTCGATACGCTCATGTAATTTAGGAAGATTGGGTTCGATGCCTTCCTGCTCGTAGTCATTGAGGGTATAGGTAAAGTAGTAATGGATCCCGGCATCATCCAATGCATCCATCTGGCGAAGCATGGGTTTGGCATTCTTCGTCCAAAAGACGACCACCCGCGCCTTCTCAAAAGATACATATTGGCATCGTTGGTTGAAGGGATTGGTCCAACGAACGTATCCCTTCCGTAAGCGTTGGATAAACCAGTCCGCAAAGAACGCCGGGATATCCGTGGAACGGCTGGCGGAGATAATAACGGGAGCTATCCCCTCCACCAATCCCTCATTGGTCGTAATCTTCGTCCGCTCCCAGCCCTGAAATGCCATAAGACACACCCTACCCCTCATCAGATTATAATACCCATCCCTTATACCCTTCTGTTCTTCATGTTTGAAAAATAACCCTCTTTGCATTTGTTAGAGGAGAGCAAAAGAAGCTGCCACGTGGCAGCTTCTTTATATTTTGGTCGAACAGAGAGCCTGAGTTTCTTTTTTGGAATATTTATTGCCTGGAGGACAAAAAATCTGATTGAGTCAGACGTTTAACCAATGGCTTTTCTAAACTCTTCCGTCAATGCCGGAAGGATCTCTAAAACATCTCCGACCAAACCGAAGGTAGCCACCTTAAAGATGGGAGCATCCGGATTTTTATTGATTGCAATAATAAGATCGGAAGATTGCATCCCCGCCAGATGTTGAACTGCACCGTGGATTCCACAGGCAAAATAGACCTTCGGACCCACGGTTTTTCCGGTCTGTCCCACCTGATGAGGATAGGTTACCCAACCCGCATCGACGGCAGCCCGCGATGCGCCCACTGCGCCGCCTACGACTTGAGCCAACTCCTCCACATACTTGAAGTTCTTCGGATCGCCCAAGCCCCGTCCGCCGGAGACAATGATATTGGCTTCCTGCAGATTCACCCGATGGCCATCTTGCTGGGCAATAACCTCCAGAATCTTCGTCCGCAGATCGAATGAGGTCTTGGAGAGATCCACCTGAACGATCTGGCCGGAACGTGAATCATCCCGCTCCAACGGACGAAAGACGCGGTGGCGAACAGTGGCCATCTGGGGCCGATGGTTGGGGCAAAGGATAGTAGCCATTAGGTTGCCGCCAAAAGCCGGCCTTGTTTGTTGAAGATTGCGGGTCTCCGGATCGATGGCCAGACCTGTACAGTCCGCCGTTAAGCCGGTACGGATCCGAGCCGCCACCCGCGGAGCTAGAGAACGTCCAATGGCCGTAGCGCCCATCAGCACGATATTCGGCCGATGTTCTCGAATGAGTTCGGTCATAACTTGCGTATAACCATCCTCAATAAAGCCTCCCAGCTCTGGGTGTTCCGCCAAAAAGACGCTGTCCGCGCCATAAGCGATAAGCTCCTTTGCCAAAGAAGCGACTCCATGGCCGATCAGAACAGCACAGAGTTCTTGTCCCAAGGTGTCTGCAAGCTTGCGACCTTCTCCCAATAGCTCCAGACTGACCTCTGCGAGGCGTCCGTCACGTTGCTCCGCAAAGACCCAGACTCCTTGGTAAGCATCGAGATCGGTCCCACCCTGTTCCGCCCGGATCAACTCGATGGCATTAAACTTACAAGCTGCGACACAAGCACCACAAACCGTACACGCATCACCGATAACCGCCTTTTTTTCCACCATCGTAATGGCGCCAAAGGGGCATGACGACACGCAAAGCTTACATCCATAACATTTTTCATTGATGACGCGAATACCCACGAAGCAACCTCCTTCGTTGACTCTCCTAAAAAAGACCCATCTCCAAGCTTTTATACGGAGACAATATTCTTCTCGATCAAACGGCGCACCAGCGCTTGCACCTGCTCAGTTGCGGTGCCTTCAAAGATCTCCGCTTCCACATGGTGATCGGGGATGAATGTCTTCCAGACCTGGGTTGGCGAACCATCCAGTCCGAGGAAAGCCGGATCGGCTCCCAATTCCTCAGGGCCCCAAACCGCAACCTCTGTCTTCTTTGCCCGCATCTTACCCTTAAGAGAAGGCAGCCGCGGCTCGTTGATCTCTTTAACAACGGTCAAAAGTACAGGAAGTCTTACCTCTACCCGCTCATAACCGTCATCCATCATCCGTTCGGCGATGATGGCGCCATCAACCACATCATTCACTTTGCGCACATAGGTAATATGCGGCCAATTTAGGTTTTCTGCAGTCTCCGGTCCAACTTGCGCCGTGTCTCCGTCGATGGCCTGCTTACCGCAGATGACCAGATCCACATCGCCAATCTTCTCGATGGCCTTGGATAAAGCATAAGAGGTTGCCAACGTATCGGAACCGGCAAAGGCGCGGTTGCTAATCAGATAAACCTCATCGACACCCATCTCCACCGTCTCTTTGAGTTGATCAGCTGCAGACGGAGGACCCATACAGATGGCGATAACCGTACCCCCAAAACGCTCTTTGAGGCGGAGTCCTTCCTCCACCGCATAGAGATCAAAGGGATTTACGACATTGGGAATACCTTCGCGAATCAATGTGTTGGTCTCCGGGTTCATCTTAACCTCCGTTGTCCCCGGGACTTGTTTGATACAGACAACGATCTTCAAGATATACTTCCCCCGTTTCGGGATGTATTTTAATACTTAGCTTGTTACTCTTTTCCGCGGGCGGATTCTTTGATCAGCTCCAAAGCGATGACGTTCCGCTGAATCTGGTTGGTTCCTTCGTAGATCTGCGTAATCTTGGCGTCACGCATCATCTTCTCCACGGGATATTCCTTCATATAACCATATCCGCCAAAGACCTGAACTGCATCGACGGTGACCTTCATTGCAACATCCGAGGCAAAGACCTTCGCCATCGCCGATTCCTTGGAGTATTCCTTTGCGCCGCTATCGATGAGACGCGAAGTGGAATAGACTAATGCGCGGGCAGCCTCGGTGGATGTGGCCATATCCGCCAGCATGTGTTGGATTGCTTGAAAAGAAGAGATGGGTTGTCCAAATTGGACGCGTTCACGGGAGTATTTGACCGACGCATCAATGGCGCCTTGGGCAATACCAAGGGCCTGAGCGGCAACGCCCGGACGGCTCTTGTCCAATGTCTTCATCGCCACAATAAAGCCCATGCCCTCCCGGGCCAGGAGGTTCTCCTTCGGCACGCGGCAGTCTTTGAAGATCAGTTCCCGCGTCGCAGAGGCACGGATTCCCATCTTGTTCTCTTTTTTACCAAACTCAAAACCCGGGGTTCCCTTCTCTACGATGAAGGCTGACGCGCCACGGCTACCCTTCTTCTTATCGGTCATCGCGATGACCGTGTAAACATCGGCTTCTCCGCCGTTGGTAATCCATTGTTTGGTTCCATTTAAGACGTAGTGATCACCGTCAAGTACGGCAGTGGTCTCGAGTCCACCCGCATCACTGCCGGCATTGGCCTCGGTCAAACCAAAAGCACAGATGGTCTTTCCGGCTGCGATGCCCGGGAGATACTTTTGCTTCTGTTCCTCATTGGCAAAGAGCAGGATGGGATAGCAACCTAAACCTGTGGCAGCATAGGCCAGGGCAATACCGCCGCAAACCCTAGAAAGTTCCTCCACGACCAAAACCATCTCCATGACGCCGCCGCCCAAACCGCCATACTCCTCAGGAATATAGACACCGCATAGATCCGACTCCGCTAGGACTTGGAGTATCTCATGGGGAAACTGCCCCGATTCATCGTACTCCTCCACGACGGGTGCAATCTTCTCCCGAGCGATGCGTCGCGCCAACTCCTGAATCATTTGTTGTTCTTCTGTCAAGAAATAATTCATCGACACGCCTCCTCTGATATACGAAATAAAGAATACTCGTTGTTTACGCGAATCGGCCTTGTCCTTTCCTAACCGGGCAAGACCGATACGATCACTTTTTTGAGTCTACCATAACCATGGAAAACCGTCAAGAAAAGGCAGGAAATCCTCGGAATACACTGATTTGTTCGTTTGGCATTTACACTTTATTGACCAATTCATAAATCCTCTGACCCATTGCCGATATATGTTGGGTATTGGGGTTTTGATGGGTCCCTTCCACGAGATAGTGGTAACGAAGAAAATATAAAAATCCTTCTCTTACACTTGGATCCGGCCGATATTTGTGCAACTGACCCAAACCTTCACGAAGTTCTTCGCCATCATCCGCATGAAGTACTAAATCTTGGATATTATAGAACGCTTGTCCCAGCGTGAGCACAGGACGATCCATCATTAAGGCCTCGATTCCGACGGAGGAATTGATGGTAATAACACCCAAGCTTTTTTTGATCAATTCAGAAGTAGCGATCCCATTAGCAAAGATCACGCCCTTCCGAGCCATCTCTTTCTGTAACGTATCATACCTTTTCCCGCAGGAAGGATGCTCCTTTGCTACCAAAACTATATCTTCCCCTGTCGATTCCGTCAAAGCCTCCGAAACCAACCGAACCAATCTGGACATATTCGAGATCCATGGCGAAAATAGAAGAATCTGAGTATCGCTATATGTTTGGAATGGCAAAAAGTAAAATCGCTCTGGCAATTGTACCGTTTCGGACATCGTCTCTTTCCGTTTTGGTCTCCTAGGCACTAAGGGTGTATCAATCAATTGGTTTAATCTTTGATTATCAATCATAACTTTTCTGTAAAAATCAGCATCTCGTGGCAGTGAATTTTCATAATTGATTCCCTTAGTGTCTACCATCGTTGTTAATGGAAGAGGACCGTTCTCTAGATAGAAGGTTTTCAGCCCCAACCGGCGAGCAGCGACAGCAGCAGCCGCTAAAGGAAGATTTTGTCCATTCCATAACACGACCCCATTGATGCAGGTATGTTTAAAACTTTGAAGATAGTTGGAGAAATAGATACGCGCTCTAAACCTATGAATACCATATAATACCTTGGAAAACAGGTGTTTCAGCCGATTGACCGATCGTTTGTAGGAATAACGCAAAATATCCTCTAACTCTTGCGTAGATGGGCTGTTTTTTATCGATAAAGGCTTAAAATACGATATGGTTTTTTGAAGAACCCCTTCATAGGGTTGTTCTTGCCCGATAAGAAGTTTGAAATACCGATAATGATGTGAATAAAGCGCCAAAAAAAGCAGTCTGGGCTTGTCCAAAAAAATTCACCTCATACTTGCCGCGTTATTGTCTAACTTTAATGCCATTCCGTATTTTATCGACCGCTTCACTCCACCGACCTTGAGCCTCTAGGATAAGCTCTACAACTTCACGAATGGCGCCATGACCACCCGGACGTTGACAGATATATGCTGCAATCTCCTTTAACTCTTTCACAGCATCCGCCACTGCCACCGGGAATCCCACGATATCAAAGGCAGATAGATCATTGATGTCATCCCCCACATAAGCAACGGATGCTGGAGTTATTCGAAGCTCTTCAATGATTTGCAAAAGCGCTTCTTTCTTATCGCCTACCCCCTGGAGACAGTAGTTTATACGGAGTTCTTCCGCTCGGCGGCGGACGGCCTCTGACGTTCTGCCGGTTATGAAGGCAGTAACAAGACCCGCTTGGCCAGCTTGAAATAGACCCAGTCCATCCTTTACATCAAATGATTTAAGTTCTTGACCCCGATCTCCATAGACGATTTGCCCATCCGTTAAAACGCCATCCACATCCATGGCTAACAAACGAATATTCTTAAGTTGTTCCATCATTCCCCTCCTCCTTAAGTCTCTTTCCACAGCTTATGCATCCATAACCATTGATCCGGATTCTCTCGAACCTGTTGCTCGACGTTATTCATGATTAAGGCAGTCGTGGCCTGTGCATCCTCTTCGATATGACCAGTATCCACAGGATCGATCAACGGATCGAAAATAAGACGAAATTGGCCGGGTTTGACACGAACAAAACGGCTCGGAAGAATGGAAGCGCCCGTCCGTAGGGCAAATGTTGCCGCTCCGAGATAAAAGCGGGCATTCCGCCCGAAGAAAGGAATATATCCGCCTTTGCCCCGCTGATCCACCATAAAAGCTGCGATTTCATTTCGCCGCAGCGCTGAGAGGATCGGCTTTAGCGAAGCATTTAATGGAACGATCCGAACGCCTGACTGACTGCGAGAGCCTAATATAACCCGATTAAACCCTTCGTTGTCCTGGTCTCTCGCGATAGCAATCACTGGATGCTTCTTTGCAAGGCATGTACCTAAGAGTTCCCAATTGCCCAAATGGGCGACGACGAGAATTACACCTTTCCCCCGCGAAATCGCTTTATCCAGATGTTCTTCCCCTTCCCATTGAACCATCTTTTCCAACTTTTTCGGATACCCAATCGAGTAGTAAATATACTCCGCTCCCAACAAACCCAAAGCCTCCCAAGTTCGTCGCGCCAAATGCGGCACCTCTTTGGGTGAATAGCCAGCCTGCAACATATTGTCAATCACGATGCGCCGCCGGGAAGGAACCAAAGCGCCAGCGACTCGTCCCATCATCTTACCCAAGTCCCATCTCCATTTCTCGGGTAGGATAAGAACGAGACGGGAGAAGATGATAAAGATAATATAGAGCAAACGATGCAACATCGTTTTCACACTCTCCTTATACCCCATTCTAGACCGAATGCAAGGAAATACGAATCATCGTTCCGACAAAAAATGATCTGTAGCATCAAAAACCCAACGCTTAACCCATCCCGGTCATACCGCGAATTATATCGTGAAGGTGAATAATGCCTAAAGGCCGGCGTTGATCGTCAACAACCGGCAACACAGTGATTTCCTTCTCTTCCATGATATGCATGGCTTCGGCCGCCATTTTCTCTGGCGTTATAGTCTTTGGATGTCTCGTCATAACTTCGCCCACAGTCATATCCAGAGGTTGTTCATGTCCTTTGATCAATCTTCGAAGATCGCCATCGGTTAAGATCCCGGTTAATCTCCCATCGCCATCCACAACACTGGCTGCCCCAATATTGCCTCGTGCCGTCATAACGATGATTGCCTCTTTTACCGTAGCATTCTCTGGCACCAACGGGTTCTCCTCATCCGTATGCATCAAGCGCTCGACTGTTAGCAGGAGTCGGCGTCCCAAGGCGCCGCCGGGATGAAAGAGCGCAAAGTCTTCCGGCGTAAAGTTACGCGAACGCAGCAAAACGACGGCAAGAGCATCCCCTAAAGCCAACATCGCTGTCGTACTGGTCGTTGGCGCCAGTCCCAGCGGGCACGCTTCCTTCTCCACCGGAATGGCAAGAACTAGATCGCTATTCTTCCCTAATGTGGAATCCGGTTTTGATGTAATGGTTATAATCGGCGTTCCCAAAATTTTAAGGGTCGGTAAAACAGCCAACACTTCTCCGCTTTCTCCGCTGTTGGAGAGCGCCATAACAACATCGGAGGAAGTCACCATCCCCAGATCGCCATGGATACCTTCTGCCGGATGGAGAAAGAATGAGGGCGTGCCTGTACTCGATAACGTCGCAGATATCTTACGACCCACGAGCCCGGCTTTGCCGATGCCCGTAACCACAACTCGGCCGGAACACTTTAAAATACAATCCACGGCGGATAGAAACTCGCTCCCAAGTTGCTCCCCCAACTGTTGAAGGCATAAAGCTTCTTCACGCAACACTTCCCTTGCCTGGTTCAGTCCCACGTCTGTCATTGCATTAACCTCCAAAACGGCCTACCGCTCCACGTTTTGAACCGTCTCATGGATTGACTTAAGGTCTTTCAAAAGTTTCTCCAATTCATGGAGGGGAATCATATTCGGACCATCCGAGCACGCTTGGTCCGGCCGGTCATGAACTTCCAGGAAGATACCGTCAACTCCCGCTGCTACCGCTGCTCGGGATAGTGTCGGAACATATTCGCGTTGCCCACCGGTGGCATCGCCTTTCCCGCCAGGCTGCTGCACGCTATGCGTCCCGTCAAAGATTACCGGAGTTCCAAGGCTTCTCATAATCGGGAATGAACGCATATCCACCACCAAGGTATTATACCCGAAGGAGACTCCCCTCTCTGTTAATAGGATTTGGTTATTCCCGCTCTCCCTGACCTTCTCGACAACATTTTTCATATCCCATGGCGCAAGAAACTGGCCTTTTTTAATATTGACCACTCGACCTGTTTGAGCAGCCGCTAGCAGAAGATCGGTTTGGCGGCAAAGAAAGGCAGGAATCTGAATGATATCTAGCACTTCTCCAGCGGCATGCGCTTGCTCGGACTCATGGATATCGGACACGATGGGAAGACCGTAGTCCTGCTTGATCTGGCCCAGAATCCGCAATCCCTCGTCAAGTCCAGGACCACGAAAGGATTTGCCCGAAGTTCGATTCGCCTTATCAAACGAGGCCTTGAAGATTAAGCCCAATCCCACACGACCAGCAATCTCCCGAATGGCAACCGCCATTTCCCGAGCATGATTCTCCGATTCGATGACACAAGGTCCGGCCATTAAAAGCAAGGGCTCTCCGGCGCCACAGCGATATGGACCGATGTTAACAATATTCATAATGAAACCTCCTTCAGCCGTAGTATTTCCCTCACCATCTCCGCATCATCCGGTGTATCAACGCCAACAAAACAACCTTCAACTTTGGCGAGTTTAATACGATACCCGTGATAAAGAACCCTTAACTGCTCTAAAGATTCCATGATCTCCGGAGGGGCCTGGGGCAATTGATTTAATTGCAGCAAAAAATCTCTACGATAAACATACATCCCAATGTGCTTATAGAATTCCCCACTCTGTCGAGGGTAGGGGATCAACGAACGCGAAAAGTACATGGCAAATCCAGCCTGGTCCGCAACGACCTTAACCACTGAAGGCTCCTCCAGAACTTTACGATCCGTCTCCCGCATCATGGCCGTCCCCATGGGAATACTCGGATCCTCGGTTAAAGGTTTCACGACGGCGTCAATCGTCGCGCCATCGATCAGCGGCTCATCGCCCTGAATATTCACCACCAGATCACAGTGGATATTTGCCGCTACTTCGGCAAGGCGGTCGGTCCCTGTGGGATGGTGAGGGGATGTCATAACGGCTTCCCCCCCAAAGGACTTCACCGCCTGTAATATCCGTTCATCATCGGTCGCAACAATGACCCGGTCTAGGAGCTTGGCCTGGGACGCCCCTTCATAGACCCGCTGAATCATGGGTTTCCCTTCGAGATCAACGAGGGGTTTTCCGGGAAGGCGAGTCGATTGATAACGCGCCGGAATGATGCCAATGATCATGAATTCCACTCCTTAAGAACCGATTCCAATACAGTACTATCTCCCGACGGAACCACCGTGCGGATGCGCAACACATGGATCTGTTCAGCGATTGGACTCGCTAATGCGAATTCCAACTTGACTGCGTCTTTCTCAGTGGTAACCACAATCGCCCCACGCTCTTCCTGCAAAATCATTTCAAGCTCATGGAGGTCCTGGATATTCCAGGGATGATGGTCCGAACGAAGCAGTTCAAACCGGGGCTCGGCCCCCAATCGGCGAAGGGTCTGTCGAAACTTCTCTGGGCGAGCAATGGCCGTCATCATACCCATGACTTGTCCATCAAAGAAACGCTGGGGATCACGTAACTCCGACGGATTGTTCCACCATGACGCCAAGGATTGAATCGCATCGGTCTGCACTCCAGCACGGATGACAGGCACCGTCTCATTCCAGGCCTTAATCTCTTTGAGGCGCATTTGGTAATCGGATTCCTCGATCACATCCGTGCCGCTTAGAACCACCAATCCCGCGCGACGTAAACCCTTTGGTCCTTCCCGCAACAATCCTCTGGGTAATAGATGACCGTTCTCCCATGGCCGTTCCGCATCTAAGAGCACAATATCCAAATCCCGCCGGAGCTTCAAGTATTGAAAGCCATCATCGAGCAATAGGAGTTCCGCTCCGAGATCCTTTGCGAGTCTACCTCCCAACACTCGATCTTTACCCGCAACGACGGGAACTCCTGGAAGACAACGCGCTAAGAGTTGCGCCTCATCCCCCGTATTCTCTAAAGGCAAAAGAACCTCTTTACCATTGGAGACAACCCTGGCGCCTGCGCCTTGACCGCGATAACCCCGGATTAGAACAGCCGGACGAATTCCATAACTTAAAAATCTTTGCGCCAGATTAATGGTGAGCGGGGTCTTACCCGTCCCCCCGACTGACAGGTTGCCCAAGCTAACGACGGGAATCCCCATTGTTGCCTCTTTAACAATACCCCATTGGTATATTCTGGTGCGTATCCAAATCGCCACGCGATAAATCCTTTCGAGAAAGGAAAGCATAGCAAGAACGGGAAGATCCCACAACCAACGGCGTTCTCCCCGAATTACAGCGAGTAGATATTCCTCCATTACGAGATTCCTTCCTTGCCCATCAGAGACTCGATGGTAGCCCGTGTCGCTCCACGATGACGCAATACTTCAGAATAAGCACGTTCTCCCAGCGCATGCCAGTGTTCCATTCTGGACCAACAATCCCTTGTAAGCTCAATGAGTTCATCTTCACCTTGAACGATAAAACCTACCCCTGCTTCACGAAAGATCGCTTCAACCTCATGAAAATCTTCCATATGGGGTCCGTAGGCTACGGCACGCCGTTGGGCTGCTGCTTCCAGGATGTTGTGACCGCCGACATTGGTCCAACTTCCCCCAACAAAGACCATTTCCCCGGCAGAATAAGCCAGCGCCAATTCACCAAAGGTATCAAGGAGCAATATATCATGGCGAATTGCCGAAGATGTCTTTCCCGATTCCGAACGCCGCTTCCATGACAGACCCGATGCATGAATTAGTCTTTCCACCTCGTCTCTTCGGTGGGGATGACGCGGCGCGAGAATCAGGCCACAAGAAAATTCCCTCCGTAGTCTTTGAAATACTTTCAAAATCTTCTCTTCTTCACCCGGATGTGTGCTGGCCGCCGTCAAGATATGACATTGTCCCGACTCCCAGCCCAGTTCTTGTCGAAGTATGGATACATCTTCGGAAGTGATCACGGGATAATCGACATCAAACTTAATGTTTCCTGTTATAATCATCTTCTCTGTCGGGACACCCAATGAAGCAAAGCGTTGAGCATCCAGCTCCGTCTGAAGACAAAAGGTATCTATGAGTTGCCAGACGGGTCCCAACAAACCCCGCAGAAGACTATAACGTTGGTAGGAACGATCGGAGATTCGCCCATTGATGATCCCCGTAGGGGTTCCTTTTTCTTTGAGAATACGCAAAAAATTCGGCCAGAGCTCTGACTCCGCTGCTAAAAAAAGCGTTGGCCTTACCCTGGCAATGGACCTTTTTGCGATTAAAGAATAATCCAGAGGAAAGTAACCGATCTGATCCGCAAATTGCGCAGCAGACCGCATCGCATTCTGCTGTCCGGTAACGGTTGTGGTCGTCAAATAGATAAACCAGTGGGGATAAGTTTCCTTCCATAGTTTTAGAAAGGGTAAGACCGCGGTAACCTCTCCCACAGAGACCGCTTGAACCCAAAGAACGGGACGCCCGTCACGATCCGGCGATAATTTGGGAACCTTTAAATATTGGAGAAATGGTTTTCTACGGATTATACATTGAATTATCCAGAAAGGCATCGTCAGGAAAGCCAGGAATAGAAAAGCGCTATAGAGATAATTAATCAGTCTCCGATCCATGCTTCGAGCTCCTTCCGTCCCAGCTCATTTGCTTCATGGAGCACTGCAGCAGCCCGTTCCTTCGCAAGCTCAAACTCGTCCTCGGACAACTTGGATGGAATTGACAACTCCGTTCCAAAATAGACTACACATTTGGAGAACGGTTTAGGGACGACAAAACGATCCCAAGAGTTGAACTCCCAAAACCGATCCATCACAAAACTGCAGGGAACCAATTCAGACTCTGTTTTTTGGGCCATATAGATAACTCCAGGTTCGATATGATAAAGCGGTCCAGAAGGTCCATCGGGTGTAACCGCCACAACGCCGCCTTGTCTCAAAAGACGAATCATCTCAATAAGCGCTCGTGCTCCGCCTCGATTTGAAGAGCCCCGTATAATCTTCCAACCGAACCGGCGCATAATCGAACTGGCCAGATCGCCGTCCTTGCTCAAACTTACAATGATGGCATATGCTCGTCGCCTAAAGTAAAAATATCCTGGGAGTTGCTGACCATGCCAGGTCATCATCACCCGTCCCTTCCCTTGGAAAAGCTTCTCTTCACCCACGGAACGAAAACGTACCGTTAAACAGAGTATCGATACAGCAAACCAGGCAAGGAACGAAAAAATCCTCAGCTGCAATGGGGACAGACGTTGCTTAAACCTTCTCTTGCGTCCCATCGTTAGCCTCCTTGAGTTGAAACTGTTTCTCATACAAGCTTCGATATATACCATTTTCCCTCAGTAATTCATCATGGGTTCCGCTCTCGATAATACGGCCTTTATCCATCACAATGATGCGATTCGCCCGGCGAATAGTGGACAAGCGATGCGCGATCACAAACGTCGTCCGATTAAGCATCAATCGTTCAAGCGCTTCTTGAACCAAATGCTCAGAGGCGGTATCCAGCGCCGAAGTCGCTTCATCCAGGATTAATATTCTGGGGTCTCTTAGAATAGCGCGGGCAATCGCCACCCGTTGACGTTGCCCACCAGAGAGCGTAGCGCCCCGTTCACCCACCATGGTCGCATAACCTTCAGGTAAAGTCTTGATAAAGTCATCGGCATTTGCAGCAATAGCTGCCTCAACGATCTCATCTCGGGTCGCCCCGATCTTACCATAGGCAATATTCTCCGCAATAGTTCCATGAAAGAGAATCGTCTCCTGTGGAACAATACCCATCTGGTTTCGAAGCGATCGAAGCTCCACAGATTTTAGGTTATAACCATCGATAAATACTTGACCTGATGCGGGGTCATAGAAACGAGGCAATAGATTGACCATTGTGGTTTTCCCAGAGCCGCTCGGCCCCACCAACGCAATGACCTCGCCGGGACGAACATCGAGATTAATGCTCTGCAGAACCTCCGGTCCCTCCTGATAGCGAAAACTCACATTATCAAAGGAGACTCCGCCCTGTAACTTAGGAAGAACGATTGGGTTCTCAATCTCTTTAACCTCTGGCACTTCATCCAAGATATTGAAGGTTCTCTCAGCTGCAGCCATCGCATGTTGAAATTGACCGCTAAGATTACTTAATTTTCGGATGGGATTGGAGATATATCCCATGACCAAGATAAAAGTCATCAAATCCTTTGGCTCCATAACGCGGTTGAAGACGGCATGCCCTCCGTACCAAACAAAGGCCGCCAACCCAATAACGGCTAAAAGCTCCACAATCTGCGTCAAGGCCCCTTGAAGTTGAGCACCTTTCATGGTCGCTTTATAATTTGCCTTGGTCTGCTTACGAAAGCGATCCACCTCATAATCTTCCATCGTAAACGCTTTAACAACACGAATGGAAGTGAGACTTTCTTGAAGAATCGCGCTGGTTTCAGCCGCTTTTGCTTGAATTTCGTTTCCAACTTTCCGGAGGATGCCCCCGATTCGTCGAATCGGTATGACCAGAATTGGCATGGCGGCAATAAACACCAGGGTTAGTCGCCAATTCAGAGTAAAACCGTAAATTATTCCTGCTATAACAATCAAGGGTTCAACGATAATCTCCACCATAACGTAGGAGAAGAGGTTTTGCAGGATTTGAATATCATTGGTGACCCGAGACATGAGATGACCTGTCTGTTTATGCTCGAAATACCCTACGGATAATTGCTGCATATGTTGGAAAACTTCATTTCTCATTCTCATAATGATCTTTTGTCCAATGGACGAAGACAGCAGCGCTTGTCCATATCTAAAAATACTACGAAAAACCTGCAATAGAACGAGGACAAAAGGAATGATAAAGACGGTGGGGATATTCGGCAAAAACCGATCTCCAGCGGGCTCAGCTCGTTGTACGATCCTTGCGATTTCCACGGGAATGTTTGATGCTTTGATGTTTTGTTCGGCGTTCGTCAGGATAATATCGGTTTTGGCAGTCCGAGGTTTCCTGTACTGAACCCGGGTTCCTCCGTGAATCAACTGTGTGGAAACAGGCTCTACGCCATCATCTTGATCAAAAGCACGGTTTATTAGTTCCTGATCATGCATTTCAAAAGCTTTTCCATCCGTCCGGGTTACCCAGGCGGTCTCTAGATCGTAATCCCCTCCATGCCTCGGCAAATAATCCTGAAACGAGAATCCATTCGTTCTATAGAAGATTGCATCGGAGAAAATACCCATGGTTGCCGGTTCCCCCAAAGTGATGATGGCGAGCAGTCCAGCAACGATCAATAGACTAATTAGCCTGAGTTTTAACGGCAGTACATATTTAAAGAGACGACCCAGCAAAAAAGAGCCCTCCTCACATGAGATCCATGTCATCTATCCGTTTATTTTACCATAACAAACTCCCTCTGTTAATCCTATTATGCACAAAGAGATTCTTCTCATATAAAAAAAGTAAAGGGCGTCTGTCCCTTTACTTTGGAGGTGGCGTATCCTCAACGGTCAGCAGAATCCGTTTGCATTTTCTCCGAAACTTTGTCTCGGCATCACAGAACGCAGCATTATTACAGAGAATAACCTCTGCTTTTTCCAAGTCAATAGTGTATTTATTGCAGATATATAGTTCAATTTCCTTTCCACTCATAATACCGCCGCCTGCTCCCGTACAAGTTCCATTTGCCTATTACCTAATCTATTCCACTTCTAATTGATTTTTCCTGCCAGCAATAGATAAACCAATAAAAATTATCAACAAACCTACCCTCTAACCATCTCTAACATGTGTGTTGAACATCTTCGAGCAATGCATCGACACTCTCCGTATTCAGAAGATCCTTCGCTTGAACCCAGCCCTTGCGTAGAACTTCCAATCCATAGGCTGTCATCTGCAATTCATCTACACGATGGGCATCGGGATTGATCGCAATCTTCACACCCAAGCTCACTGCTCTTCGACACCACCGCCAATCCAGATCATACCGGTGGGGATTTGCATTAAATTCCATAGCAGTCCCGGATTCTTTAGCAGCTATTAACAGACGTTCCATATCGATTGGATAGCCTTCCCGCCCCAACAAAATCCGGCCTGTGGGGTGACCCAGGATGGTCACCCAAGGATTTTGAATCGCTCGGATCAATCGTTGGGTCATAGCATCCCGCTCCATCCCAAAATGGGTGTGAACCGATGCCACCACGTAATCGAGGGTGGCTAAGATCTCATCGGGATAGTCAAGGGTTCCATCCGGTAAAATATCGCATTCCACACCCTTTAATAATCGAAAGTCCGTCCATTTCCCATTCAAAGCATCGATCTCCCTGCCCTGGCGAAGAAGCTGTTCAGCCGTTAATCCCCGAGCATATTTGGCGGATTGGCTGTGGTCGGCAATTCCCAAGTACGAGTACCCCAAACGCCTTGCTTCTTCCGCCAACTCCTGCAAAGAAGCGTGTCCGTCACTGGCGTCGGTGTGACAATGAAAGATGCCTTTTAGATCCGACAATGTGGCCAAACGAGGGAGATTCTGGTTCCTAGCCGCTTCAATCTCGCCCATTCCCTCCCGAAGCTCCGGCGGGATATAATCTAGGCCTAAAGCGTTATAGATCGCTGCCTCCGAGTCAAAGGTTTGAACCTTCTCATCATCCATAAGACCATACTCATTGAGCTTCAGATTCATCGTCTTCGCCAATTGACGAAGTTCCGTATTGTGTTCGGCGCTACCGGTAAAATGCAACCAAGCACTGGCAAATGTCTCTGGAGCAACCCAACGGAAATCCGCTGTTATCCCAGAGGAGAGTCGAAACGTGGACTTCGTCTCCCCAGAGCTTAACACCTCAGAGACCCAAGGTGCATTCGACGGGTCAAAAACCATAAGGGGTTCTGTGGATGCCACGACAAAATCCAGATCCTTGATAATTTCTTTACGCCGCCGGAAACTGCCCGCGACCTCAGCGCGGATAACTGTAGGAATTTCCCGAAGCAAGGTTAAGATCGATTGAACGTCCTCGGCAACCCGGATGGGAAGGTAACGCCCCTGATAGCGGCGGACCGCCTCCAATGCCGCAAGAATCTTCAACTCGGTCTTGGCTCCAAACCCCGGCAATTCACCGATACGATGTTCATTGCAGGCCTGTTCCAAAGCCTCTAGCGAATCAATCCCCAGTTGCTCATAGAGAGCCCTAACCTTTTTAGGGCCTAAACCCGGGATACGTAACAATTGCAACAATCCTTGGGGTGTGCGTTCTTGTAACTCATCAAGAATGCCAATCTTTCCTGTGGAAAGGTACTCTTCTACAGCTTGGACCAATGCTTGTCCAAAGCCCGGCAACTCGCCGATGCGATTCTCTCTCCATATAACATCCAAATTTTGATGAAGATTTTCAATGGTTCGGGCAGCTTGATAATAGGCTCTGGTTTTATAGGGATTTGCCCCCGATAGTTCCAATAATAATCCGATCTGATTGAAGACTGCGCTTAAATGATGTCGATCCAATGGTGTTCCCCCTTGAAATCCCAATTGTACTCCCACAATTATCCTCTAATATGGCTAGGATTACCCTATGTTCCCATGATTAAAGCTGGATTGGACGGTGAAAGACTATTCAAGGGAGGTTTAATTTTGGCTGAAAATAACGATTCGGTTAGTATTATTCTCTTTAATGGCGATCTTGATCATGCCATGGCGGCTCTTACAGTAGCCAATGGTGCTGCAGGCGCCGGAATGGCAGTCAGGATTTTTTGCACATTTTGGGGTCTGTCCATTCTTCGTAAAGAACGGGGAGGCGCTCACTCGTGGTTGGAATGGGCCTTCAAAACCATGCTCCCCGTCGGCGCAGAGCGCGTTGGATTATCGCGTTTTAACTTCGGCGGTCTCGGGGGACGATTGCTCAGGAAAATGCTGCGGGATAAAGAAGCCATGACACCTCAGTCATTACTGAAGATGGCCATGGAACGTCATGTGGAGTTCATCGCCTGTGAAGCTTCGTTAAAGATCATGGGAATCAGCCACAACGAACTGATCGCCTATGACCATCTCTCCGTCGCTGGCGTAGACGCCTTCCTCCAGTCCGCCAAAGGCTCCAGTATTCAACTGTTTATTTAAGATCTCCCTTACACAACACACAAACCACGCAATATGAGGGTAGGCGCGTATGGGGTAGGGGCGTGTATGGGGTAGGGGCGACTCGCGAGTCGCCCCTACAACGCTTGCGGATTACCCCTCCACCAATTCCTTGACGAAATTCGGCAGGGCAAAACAACTGCGGTGCACATCGGCATTGTAATATTTGGTTTTTAGGTTCGGCAGGTTTGAAAGGTCGGCAGCCAATGGGTCATGCTTTTTCGAAGCAATGGAAAAGCTCCACAGACCGCTGGGGTATGTGGGTATGCTCGCTAAATACAATTTTACCAAGGGATAAACTTCTTTGAGGTTTTTTTGGATTCCGTGAATGAGATCGCGATTGAAGAATGGAGACTCACTCTGCGCCACCATAATCCCGTCATCGGTCAAAGCCTTATAAACACTCTGATAAAACTCTTTGGCGAACAGTCCCACCGCCGGACCAACAGGCTCAGTAGAGTCGATCAAGATCACATCAAACTCTCCGGGATGTTCCCGCACATAGGCAATGCCATCCGTTACTTCCACCTTCACTCTGGAATCCGTTAAGCCCGCAGCGATATGCGGCAAAAAATCCCGACTCGCCTCGATCACCCGATCATCGATCTCAGCCAAAACAGCGCGTTCAACGGAAGGGTGCTTAATGATCTCCCGAATTGCTCCACCATCTCCTCCGCCCACAACCAAAACATTTTTGGGATTGGGATGAGTGGCCAAAGCAACATGGCTAATCATCTCGTGATAGACAAACTCATCGACCTCGGTGGTCATGACCATACCATCCAGGACCAACATGGGCCCAAACTGATAGGTATCAATGACTGCCAACTCCTGATACGGAGTCTTTTCCGTTCGCAATGTTTTTTTAATCCTGCACGTAATTCCCATTTCAGGGGTTTGCTTCTCCGTATACCATAGTTCCATTAATCCATCGCCTCCTACGATTATTATCTCCAAAAACACTTCATTGACTAGATAGTCGGCCATATCAACAACCGGTGATACAAACAAAACATAAATCTCTTATGTTGACGTGGACGTCTCGTGAGATATCCCACCCAACAGCAAGGTAATTTCCCGGATGCGATTATATCAAATCCTTCTCTAAAAATAAAGGTGTCTTATTGGCATCATGTATTAAATCTATCCATTGTTCCAAGCTAACGGATATTCTTTTGCCCTACACCCTACCAATTCTCTTGTAATAATGCCATTAAATCACTGGAGTGAGCCGGTCGTGGATTCGCCTTAAGCGAACCTGAAGGTAATGACTCTTCAATAATAACATTGAAGTCATCCCGTAAAACGCCAAGCTGTCGCAAGCGTTGAGGGATCCCCCATTGTTTTTGGAGGTTCATGATATAGCGCACATACTGAACAGCCTGATCATACGTATCCATCCCTTTTTCCTGCAATCCCAAATCCCGCCCGAGCATCGCATACTTTGGATAGGCTTCCGGCAGATTAAAACGCATGACCATCGGCAGTAAGGTGGCGCAGACCAATCCATGGGGCACATGATATCGGGCGCCCAATGGATGGGCGAGTCCATGGACGGCGCCTAACCGGGCGGCCGCCAAAGCGATTCCCCCCTCAAAACTGGCAATGGACAAGCTTTCCCTCGCCTCCAAGTTATCGGGCGTCTCCATGACCTTCGGTAAATCCACTGCAAATCGTTGAGCCGCGTCGCGAGCGTAGATATCCGTGACTGCATTGGCTCCCATCGATGTAAAGGCTTCAATAGCCTGGCACAAACCATCCAATCCAGAATATAGAAGCCTCTCTCGAGGAACACCCATCGATAATGCAGGATCGATTAGGACGGTTGAAGCCACCCAATCCGGATGACGCACGCTCTGCTTGAGTATACTTTCTTTATCCGTTAGAACCGCATTGGGTGTTACTTCAGCACCCGAACCCGGAACGGTAGGTATTGTTATTAAGGGTAACCCTTTACACAAAGGAGTTCGCCCCAAAAACGCTTCTTTGGGGTCACCCTCCAAGAAATATAAACCGGCAACAGCCTTGGCAAGATCCATGGCGCTACCACCGCCAACACCCAGAACGAGGTCGGATGCGAAGTTCTTGGCTTTATTCAAAGCCCCACATAGGTTTTCAATGGTAGGCTCTCCAGAGATCGTCAAAGAATCCGAAACAACGCCGGTTACCATGAGATTTTGGAGGAGTTGAAGCAGAACCCCTTCACGTTCGGCAGAAGCGCTGATCAGAATAAACGCGCGTTGGCCAAAACGGGATGCCTCCAATCCAATCTCATCGATCACACCCCGCCCCCAACGCAGGGTTGACTGTAATGAAAATGCTGCTCTGGGATGATTCATGCAAACCGCCTCCTATGAAGAACCCTTAGCTCATGGTGGAGTGTGCTTTTCGCGCGTTAAAACTTCTCCATAAAATACTTTACTCCTCCAATTCTTCACGTAATATGTCAATTAACCCTTGCCTTGCATTCTTCTGCCTTTATTTCAGCCAGAAACAGGGTTGACGGAAATAGTACATTTTGGGTAGAATACATTCGTTGTGGATTTTTTGCAATTATGCCCAACGCAAAAGAGGGGGTTGCCCATGAATAACGACCGTAATCTAAGCCACTTTCTTGAACTCCCAGATCGAGATATCTTTGCCAAAACCAAGCCTTTCATGGAATTTATGGATGGATTAAAGGAGCAAGAATTACACCATTGGCATCGTATCCTGACAAGCCCCTCGGAGCGCAGGGTCAAGATACAAGATATTTACAGCGGTGAAGAGCGAGAAATGATCATGATGGCTTCCAACAACTATCTCGGGTTGACGACCCACCCTCGAGTCGTTGAAGCCGGTCGCAAAGCTCATGAACGGTTTGGAGTTGGTGCAGGTAGTGTACCGTTGCTCGGCGGCACATTAGACCTCCATCGTGAACTCGAGTTAAAACTGGCAGCTTTCAAAGGATGCGAAGATGCTATCATCTTTACCTCGGGATACTCGTCCAATGTGGGATGTGTATCGGCTTTGGTTCGCAATGGCGACGTGGCGATCAATGACCGTCTAAACCACGCCAGTATATTGGATGGTTGTAAACTCTCGGGCGGCACGTTGCGCGCCTTTAAGCATAATGATATCAAAAGTCTAGAAAAGGTCCTGAAGGAATGCGATGAAAAATTCTATGGAAAACTCGTCATTGTTGACGGCGTCTTCAGTATGGATGGCGACATCACACCCCTGCCGGAGATCTTGAAAGTTGCCCACGCCTATGGAGCACGGGTTATGATCGACGAAGCACATGCCACAGGAGTCATCGGTGATTTTGGACGAGGAACCCCGGAACACTTCCATATCGAAGGTCAAATTGATATCGTGGCAGGAACTCTATCCAAGGCATTAGGCGGAGTCGGAGGCTTTATCGCTTCCAGCAAAGAAGTCATCAACTACCTTCGTTTCTATGCGCGTTCGTATATGTTCTCCACCGCGCTTCCTCCGGCAGTAACCGGTTCATTGCTTGAAGCTCTCTATGTGATAGAAACCGAATTAGAACTCCGAGAGCAGCTCTGGAAGAATATTAACTATATGATGACCAATCTTCGTCGCCTCGGATTTAATCTGGGACAAGCAGAGACAGCTATCATTCCCGTAATCGTTGAAGATGAAAGAATTCTTAAGCAGATGAGCCGAGAAGTGCATCAAGCCGGCATCTTCTTAAATCCAGTCTATTACCCGGCGGTTCCTAAGAAACTTTCACGTCTTCGTTTATCTCTCATGTGTACCCATACTCAGGAGGATTTGGACGATACCTTGAGCGTCTTAGAGCGTGTTGGTCGTAAATATGGCCTAATTGCTTAAGAGCAAAGAATCGATGAAAAGAGGCTGTCTTCCAGACAGCCTCTTTTTCAACACTAGACCCATCTTTATCGGATGTTTAGCAACAACAACCCTTTTGAATGGAGGTCATCCCCGGAAAGATCTGAACATTGGTGACAACGTCCACTTGCGACCATTCAGAGACCTTGACCAGAATGTGAGCAACTACCTTTTGACGGAGAACCGCTATTTTATCCTTGGAACAACTTGGAACCAGTTGGTAGTCGGTATCAATATCAATGAGATGATTTTGGACATCCACGAACGGACCCGGTTTTACTCCCGGAATATCCACGGCTATCATAAAGGGAATATCTTCAGCGACATGACGCACAAAGTTATTGGAATCCACAAAGAACACCTGCTTGTGAATGATCCCTTGCTTAACCACTTTATTTTCAAAGACATGATCCTCAGTCTCGCGCAGCGTGGCATCGATCTTATCGATCTTAATGGCATCAATTGGCACTTCGTTCTCGACAACGACTTGCGCCACCTCTTCACCGACAACCTTTAAAACTTTAAGCCGCTCGGTAGTCAAGGTCATGCCATTTTTATAAAGTTTTCCCACTTTGAACCCTCACTTTCATTCTAACCTAATTCGCCAAGTGTCCCAAGTCTTGCCGAAAGAGGTTGAAGTTGCATTCCTGTTTCCATGGATAATTTATGTTAAGTGTGGGTAGGAGTATCCTGGTAAAAGCGTACGAATCTATGAGCGGAGAGCATTATAGGATAATACCATTGGGGTTCTTAATGAGTGTAGGTGCTTTTTTCTAAACTTAAGCTGGAATTACAAAGAGGCTGCCCAAAAGTTTTACCTTTTGGGACAGCCCCTTTTGGCCCTAAGTAACCGATTTAGAAGAGTTTATTGAGCGTATTCAGATTCAAGTTAGAATTATTAGGGATGGTGTCTTGGTTTTGATTCTGAAAGTTGCTGGTTAAACCCTGCTGGAATCCGGCTTGAACGCCCTGAATGGCTTGTTGAGCCAAGGAACGCTCGGCAGCTTCGATCATCTTTTTAACCATGTTACCACCGATAGCACCCGTCTCCCGAGTGGTCATGTACCCGAAGTAACCACCCTGAACCTTGGACATATCGACGTTCAGCTCATTGGCCACCTCGTACTTCATCTTTTCCAACGCCTGCATCGCTTGGACCACAACCGGAGTATTGGAACGTTGACCGCTACCCATTTAATAAACCCCCTTTCTTTCTGAACTGTTATTAACTTGCCCAGCTTAGGGGGATTTTGAAACTAAGAAACTATGGAAACGGCGGATGACGATTCCGAATTATCCATACCTCCGATTTACTATAAAAATCGCCTATACTCCGTCGGGACAAAGGCATTCTGTAATGCGGCTAACTCATAAGAGTGCCGCGTTCGATATCTCTATCACCAAGAATTACCTATCATCCTTTCTCGCTTCTCTCCGTATTTTTCCCCAGTAAAAAGCGGTCGATCTCAGCGAGTGGTCGAAATTCCGGATACCAAAGCGCTATTGAAGTCAATTTGCCCTCCAATGGAACCGATTGAACAGTCTCTAGATAACATGCGCGAGCAAAAGTCGGTTCATCCCAGGGATCATCGGCTGTTATTGCGGATGAAAGCGTGATATGGTAGGCCCAATGCGGAACTGCAGAGGCTCGAAGAAGACCCGTAAACGCCAATGATCGATGAATGGTCTCCGTTAAGTGAAACAAAGCTTTTGATCGTTCAATATAAAGCGTAACGGCCAATGATGGTTGGCCAAAACAGCCGATCCCTGTGGTTCGAAACGCTATCGGCTTTTCTTCCTGGCAAATATCCCGAACGCATTGGATAACTTCCGGTAGTTTTTCACCCGGAGGCATCAGAGTAGCCAAAGTTACGTGGAGCGGAGGAAAAGGTTCTCTTGTATAGATAGGAAAGCGCTCAATCAGCTGACGTTGCCAGATCAATGCCTGCTCTTGCACAGGCCCTTCCGGCAATGCCACAATATATAATGGACTTTCCGCTGGTTGCATCGGGGTTGGATTGACTGATTGTTCCTTCATTGTTTAAGCTCCTTTTGTTTTACTCCGTAAACTTTGGGAATAATAAGCCTAGAGAAAGGGGTTATTAAACTTGACAACAGTTGCTCAAACCATTGTAAACCAATTGAATACATGGGGTGTCGATACGCTCTACGGCGTCGCCGGAGACACGATTCTTCCGCTTCTCGGAGCCATCGGCGAACAGGATCAGGTGCAGTTCTTCCCTGTTAAACATGAATCCTCCGCCGGTTTTATGGCTTCCGCCCAATCCAAACTCGATGGCAAAGTTGGTTTCTGCCTGGTTCATGCTGGGCCTGGGCTTGCCAATGCAGTCAATGGTCTGGCAGATGCCGCCAACGATCATGTTCCTCTGGTCGTCATCAGCGGTCAAGTTCCCCAACGCCAGATCGGAACCGATTACAAACAGTATGTTGATGAATCACGACTCATGGATCCTTTAGCCGTGTATTCGGCTCCGGTCACCAGCGCTGATGCAGTTGTGGATATCATGACCAGAGCTTATCACCACGCCATCGCCGAGCAAGGAGTGGCCCACATCAGCCTTCCCATGGATCTGCTCTCACAGGAAACCTCGGCGGCGCCTCATCCTCCCGAACCCTATCTGTCGACGCGAGCCTTATCGGATCCCAAAACATTGGATGGCGCGATCCCCCTTTTAAAGAAGGCACAACGTCCCCTCATCCTATTGGGACGAGGCGGCCGCGCTGCCGGACAACTTGTGCAAGAACTTGCTGAAAGCTGGGGAGCAGGGATTATACTAAGTCTAGGAGCCAAGGGGGCCATCTCCGGGCAACATCCCCATGTCATCGGCGGACTCGGACAAGGGGGATCCGAAGCCGCTACAGATCTCTTAAAAACAACAGACCTTCTCCTGATCGTAGGTTCCAATTGGTGGCCTAAGGATTATGTTCCCGCCACACTTCCCATCATTCAAATGGATGTGAAGCCCGACCAGATTGGATTGGTAGCCCCAGTGGCTTATGGACTGGTTGGTTCCGCAGAAGACCTCCTCCAACAGCTTAAAGATCGCTGGCAGCCTCCACACCGTAAGGAGTGGTATCAAAATGTAAAGAGCACGATTGAAGCTTGGAGAAGTCGACTGGAGCCGGAGATGAACTCTGATGAGAAACCAATTATGCCGCAACGACTCATTGCAGATCTGGAACGCGCCGTTAGTCCGGATGCCATTATCAGTCTGGATGTGGGAGATCATACCGTTTGGTTTAACCGTATCTTTCAAGGGCAACGCCAAGAGATTTTATTCTCCGGAAACTGGCGCACTATGGGATTCGGCCTGCCCGCTGCCATTTTAGCAAAACAACGCCATCCAGAGCGACAAGTTGTGGCTCTCTTGGGCGATGGTGGATTTGCCATGACTCAGATGGAACTTTGCACAGCCAGCCAGTATCATCTGCCTTTGATGGTCGTGGTCGTCAACAATGGTTGTATGGCGATGGAGAAAAACAGGATGGCTGTTGCAGGTCTGCCCGCTGTCGGCGTCGACTTGGCCAATCCCGATTTTGTAGCATTAGCCAGCGCATGCGGCGTTGAAGCCCGTCGAGTTACAGATCCCGCAGAGCTCCTATCGGCTTTTCGCTGGGGTTCGGCTCAAAATGCTCCCGTTTTAATTGACGTGGTATGCGCATCGCCGATGCTCCCCCACACGAAGTTGGGTTAAGTATGCCACATTCCTCTGCTTTGCGGAATAAGATGACCCGCAGAGACTGGAGGAAGGGAATGGTTGACTTTGGATAATTTTCGCCGATGGGTTTTTGGGCTTCATGAGCAGGTCCCCATCGCCGGCGGTCAAAGAGCAACATACATCAACTTCGACAATGCGGCCACAACTCCTCCTCTAACGCCGGTCATCGAGACTATGCTCAGGTTTTTACCTTGGTATTCCAGCGTCCACCGGGGACATGGTTATAAATCCCGTTTGGCAACCCTAGCCTATGAGCAAGCTCACCGAGACATCTTGGATTTCTTCGGGGCAAACACCGAAGAATACGTGGCCATTCTTGGTAAGAACGCCACAGAAGCATTGAACAAAGCATCCTTTCGTTTGGTGATCCCTGACGGTCATTATGTGCTTAGCACCGGTATGGAGCACCATTCCAATGACCTTCCCTGGAGAATTCGCGGGCCAGTCCGCTATGCCGAACTCACATCCCAAGGCATTTTAGATCTTGATTCTGTTGAGAATCATTTGCGCAGTGGTAAGGTATTTCTATTTACCGTCTGCGGGGCATCCAACGTAACGGGTCTAATCAATCCCATCGAAACCCTAGCGAGGATGGCCCATAAACAGGGTGCGCTTCTTCTGGTCGATGCAGCCCAATTGGCGCCCCATGCTCCCTTAAAGATGAGAAACAGCGCCAATGGACTCGATGGGCCGGATCTCATCGCGATTTCCGGTCATAAGCTTTACGCTCCCTTTGGAGCCGGAGCACTTATCGGGCCGCGCTCCCTCTTTAGCACCGGCTTTCCGGAGTATATTGGCGGAGGCACCGTTCTGTCCGTCACACCGGACGATTTGACCTTGGCCGATCCGCCAGATCGTGACGAAGCAGGAACCCCAAATTTGCTAGGAGCCGTCACATTAGGAAGCGCTCTTAAACACTTATCAGCCATTGGCATGGAACGCCTATTCGCCTATGAAGAGAGTCTCGTCCAATACGCATATGACCAACTCCTTAAGATCCCCAACTGTCAAGTCTACGGCCCGTCACCGTATCAACTTCCCCGAGTTGGTGTCCTCAGTTTTAATTTGGAAGGAATTCCCCATGGTTTGTTGGCGGCTGCCCTATCCCATGAAGCCGGCATCGGCGTCCGTCACGGTTGCTTCTGCGCTCGTCCTTATGTCCACCATCTTCTGGGACTTACTGCTGCAGAAATAGCGCTGATACGCAATGATGTAACCACACGCCGCTTTGAGCGGCTTCCCGGTATGGTTCGGATCAGTTTTGGACTCTATAATACCCTTCACGAAGTTGATCTCTTCATTTCAGCCTTGCAATATCTATCCAAAAATGCGGATCGGCTTCAACGAGACTATGAGATCGACCCCGTTACGCATGAATATTGCCCAAAAGCACAAAAAAAAGGAGCGCATCCCTGCGGACCGCTCCCTTATTAGACCGAAATCACATGACTATAAACTCTCTTTTTCCGTTTGTCGCCTTTTCCGAATAATCGCTCCGCCCCAAAGAAATGCGTAATGAATACCGGAGAGAATCGTAAAGAACACCGAGATATAGAGGAGATGAATCGCAAAGTTCAGTCGTAGTATCAATGCGGGAACCGCCACGATCTGGGTAAAGGTTTTTATCTTTCCCCAAGAGCTAGCTGCCACGGACAGACCAAACTTTCGCGCCCATCGACGAAGAACGGTCACAAAGACCTCCCGCAGGATAATGATGGCCACAGCCCAGAATGGCACCCGTCCTAATTGAGCCAGGGATAACAGGGCAGATATAACGAGGATCTTATCGGCCAACGGATCGAAGGATTTCCCGAAGGACGTAATCTCTTTTCGTACACGAGCCACGTATCCATCCAATCCATCGGTTAATCCCGCAATAATAAAGATGCTTGCGGCGATTAGTTCTTTATAGGGGACATTCAAAAAGAGAAACGCCACGCTTACAGGGGCCAATACAATCCGCAGCGTTGTCAGGAGATTCGCCAAGCTCATATGGGACTCACCTTTTTCTCATTTTCAATTCTTTGTTGTTCTTACCTTTTCGACAATTACTGAAGAACTCCTCTTCACATCCTGTTCAAATTCGGTCACATATCCCTGAAGATCATATGGGGGCAGAACTTCTGTAATCTTGACCCAAACAAACTCTCCCGGTCTGCTCTTTCCCTTGAAATACACTTTCCCGTCGATCTCCGGGGCATCCCGGTAGGATCGTCCCCATCCCTCTGATTCGTTAGCCTCTTCCACCAGGACTCTGAGTTCTTTGTCCACCTGCTTTTGCAGAATTTCTGCAGTGATCCAGGCTTGTGTCTCCATGATCCGACGAGCCCGCCGTCTCCGCGTCGCTCCGTGAACCTGGGGCCGCAGAGCGGCCGCCGGTGTGCCTTCTTCTCGCGAATAAGGAAAGACTCCTACCCAATCCAACTTATACTTTTGGATAAAATCGATGACGGCCAAAAACTCCTCCTCCGTCTCGCCGGGAAACCCTGTGATCAACGTCGTTCGAATCACGGAGTCCGGCAGCGCCTGCCGTATCTTTTGAACGATTTCTTCCACACGCTTTGCGGAACTCTCCCGTCCCATCGCCCGCAGCACTCGCGGATGAATATGCTGAAGCGGAATGTCAAGGTAGTGCAGGATATGAGCGGAACCGGCCATCACTTGAAGGAGTTCATCGGAGATTTGGGAAGGATAACCGTAGAGAATACGCAGCCAAAAATCCCCTTGGAGCTTGTCCAACTCCATAAGGAGTTTGGCAAAGTTTAGATCACCGGGAAGATCCTTCCCATAGGATGTGGTATCCTGGGCAATAAGATTGATCTCCTTGACTCCATCGTCGATCAAAGAACGAACTTCACGAATAATACCCTCAATGGGTCGGCTTCGAAAATCTCCGCGAACCGAAGGGATAACGCAGTATGAACAACGATTGTCACAACCTTCAGCGATCTTTAAATAGGTCCACCCCGCCGGTGTCGAGCGACGACGGGTTGCCCTTTCGTCCAGAAACCATCCTCGAGATCCCGTTAGCAGTCTATCCGATGCCCTCTCGGGATGGAGCATAAGTTCAGGCAGCTGATGATAATCACCGGTTCCCATCCATAGATCCACTTCGGGGATGAGCTTTTTCATCTTCGTTCCAAACCGCTCCACGAGACATCCCACCACAGCCAGGAATCGACATTTATCCTCTTTATATTTTGCTGCTTGCAATATTTCATCAACCGATTCCTCCTGAGCCGGTCCAACAAAACAGCACGTATTGATGACGATATATTGAGCATGCGCCGGATCGCGAACCAACTGAAAGCCTGAGGCCTCCATTAGACCAGCAATACCTTCCATATCCACTTGATTCTTCGCGCAACCCAAAGTGATTAAAGCAACAGTAGGCGCCAAATCGCAACTCCCCCAATCCTAAAGTATTGTACCACAAATACAGGGGGTTTCACACGCAATTATTGATTTATAGGATAATTATGATTACGCAGGAGTCAGTAGTCAGGAGTCAGAATTCGCATTCGAATCTCCATACCCTTGGCGCCTTTGCGGAGGTACAAAAACATCCTTCGTGCAACGGAGGTTTTCATTATGCCATTTTGTCTTTTCTCATAGCAGCAAACAAATCATTCTATTGCCGCAGGGAAGAGCCGAGTGACAAACCCCCAATCGAAGGCGGCGTTGTGATGGAATTACAATATTAAAACTTTGATGAATGGGACGTTATACCTTTGGAAGATTGTCTGTATATGGATTTCTTACAAATATAGCATAGGGGCGACTTACGAGTCGCCCCTACGGAAAAATCGATTATTTGGATGTTCATATTTATAAATCATACAGATATCGATAAATTCGATACATCCGCAAAACCTTGGCCACATATCGCCGGGTCTCGGGATAAGGGACTTGGTGGAGACCGGATAGCCTCCCGTTCCACACACCATCTCTAATCCACCCTTGGGTACGGTTCCAACCCGCGTTATAGGCCGCCAAGGTCAAGATATGATCTTGTTCCATCAGATCCAAAAGATACCGCAAATACCAAGTGCCCGCCTGAATATTAATCTCTGTATTTCTAAGGGTTTCTGGAGTGATCTCCATTCTCATTTGCTGACCCACCCATCGACCCGTCTCAGGCATCACCTGCATCAACCCGATTGCGCCCTTCGGCGAGATCGCTTCCGGCCGAAATCCACTCTCGACATAGATGACCGCTGCCACCAGCCTCGGATCGACGCGATTCACCTTAGCCTGACCATAGATGGTGCTTCGGTATGGCAAGGGAAAGAACATACGACCAACAGACCGGTGATAACGCATACCAAAGCCAAGAAGTCCGATGAAAATGAGGATAAAAAAGATGCGCCGAAATGCGGCAGACCGCATCAATGCCAAAAATGTCACCACCACTCCCAGACATAATCCAACGGTCAGCGGTTCAGACTCACACCAACCATTGTATGCCGGGAACAACGGATTCATACCGCCTTATCCTCATTGGTCAATCGGAGTCCTAACGCGACCACCAACAACTCAGCGGTGGCTTCATTGGTTGCCAAGGGAACATTATGCACATCACAGACACGAAGGAGCGCCGTGACATCCGGTTCGTGGGGCTGGGCCGTCAATGGATCCCGCAAAAAGACCACCAGATCCATCTGACCCGAAGCCACCATTGCACCGATCTGCTGGTCACCCCCATACGGACCCGATTGCATCCGGTGGACCGTCAGTCCCGTCTCCTCCATGATCCGCCGTCCGGTAGTTCCCGTTGCCACTAGACGACAGTGGGCAAATATCGCTTTATGCTTACCAACAAAGGTTAGCATGTCATCCTTTTTTTGGTCGTGAGCGATCAAAGCGACTCGAGGCTGCATGGGCATTTCTCCTTCCAAACCTCTTCTAACTGGGCTAAAAACATATCAAGACACCCGTCATTCCGAATTACTCGATCGGCCTTTGCCATTTTCTCCTCTGTACCCATCTGAGATGCCAGCCGCTCTTCGATGGCCTGTGGCGATAAGCCGTCTCGCTCTGCCAAACGTTTTCTTTGCTGTTCTGGAGTACAGGCCACCACCCAAACCTCGTCAACAAGCCTTTCCATACCCATCTCTAATAATAATGGGTGATCCAACAAAACGCAACTATTCCCTGGAACTTGGCGATAATTGCTCACTTCTTTCCCAATGCGTTCCCGGATCGCTGGATGCGTCAATTCTTCCAACCGTCGTAAGGCTTTTACATCAGAAAAGACGAGGCTGCCTAATCGTTTTCGATCGACAGTTCCATCGGAAGCAAGCACTTCCGTGCCGTATTCTTCCATAATCTTTGAATAATTGACCTCTCCAGGAGCCATTAATTGATGGGCTATGGCATCCGCATCAATGATAGGTAGACCCTTTTCTTTAAAGAACCGAGACGCGGTGCTTTTCCCTGAAGCAATCCCTCCTGTAAGTCCAATGATTCTCATGGCTTATCCTCCTCCATCGCAGATTGACAAACCGGGCAAAAGTGGGTTCCCCGGCCCGCGATGCGGCGACGTTCGATGGTTTGACCACAGGACATACAAGGCATCCCTTTTCTTCCATAAACCTTTAAACGATCTTGAAACTCGCCGGAGCGGCCCATGGCATCCCGATAGTCGCGGCGGGTCGTCCCCCGATGCTTCACACCCTCACTTAGCACATATCGGATGGCTGCATACAGGCGCTCCCATTCCTCTCGGGTCAAGCCCGGAGCGAAACGTGCGGGATGGATCCTCGCGTGGTGGAGCGCTTCATCCACATAGATATTGCCTAATCCTGCCACGACGCCTTGGTCCAATAGCGCAGCCTTGACGGACGTACGTTTCTTCCCCGCACGCCGGCTCAGATCCGCCGACGTCCACTCCGCTTCCAAAGGTTCTGGCCCCAAAAGCGCCATGGCATGGGGTGCTCCTTCTCGCAGCAGATCCACCGTGCCAAATTTGCGCGTATCTTCAAATCGAAAGGTTTCCCCATTATCAAGAGGTAAAATCAGGGTGGTCTGTTTGGCCAAGGGCTCTCCCGGAGATTTGACCGACAACCGCCCAGTCATTCTAAGATGAAAGACCAACGCCACCGACCCATCCAACCGGAGAACCAAATACTTTCCGCGCCGATCAACACGGAGAATTGTCCGCCCAACCACGCTCTTTTGCAACTCCTCCGGACTGGCTCCCCGCAAAGCTTTGGGTAGTATCACGGTGGTATCAGTAATCCTGTGGCCTACCAGCAGCGGCTCTAAGGAACGACGAATCGTCTCAACCTCAGGCAGCTCAGGCATGACGGTCTCCCTCCATCCACGGCTCCATTTCGCCCCAAGTCTGGCCCACCTTGACCTCGACAGTTAGAGGCACAGCCAGTTCCACAGCTTGCTCCATGGCTTCCTTAATGGTCTGGGCCGTCTCGGGAAAGGCTTCGGGGTCGACCTCCAGCACCAATTCGTCGTGGACTTGCAACAACAATCGTGCCGGGAGGTTTTCCCGTACGATCCGTGACTCCACATCCAGCATCGCCTTTTTGATGATATCCGCCGCTGTGCCTTGAATCGGCGTATTACGCGCCGTTCGTTCGGCAAACGAGCGCCGGGGGTAATTGCTGGAATGCAGATCCGGTAAGTTACGGCGACGCCCCATTAATGTACTGACATAGCCATTCTCACGGGCCTTAGCGATAATCTCATCGAGATAGCGCTGTACTCCTTCATATCGTTGGAAATAAGCCGCAATATACTCTTCTGCTTCGCGACGGGAGACTTTCGTTCCCTTTGATAGACCAAAACCGCTGATTCCATAGAGTATACCAAAATTGACCGCCTTAGCTCGACTCCGCAGCTCTTTGTTGACATCGGCCGCCGATACGCCAAAGATTTCGGCAGCCGTCCGGATATGAATATCGTCATTCTCCAAAAAAGCCGCCATATACTTCGGGTCTTGGGAAAAGTGAGCCATAATACGCAGCTCAATTTGGGAATAATCAGCGGAGAGCAAGATCTTTCCCTGGGAAGGTCTAAACGCCTTCCGGATCTCCCGTCCCTCCGGTGTCCGAATGGGTATATTCTGTAAATTGGGGTCGGTGCTGCTCAGACGGCCTGTCGCCGTAACCGTCTGTTGAAAGGTGGTATGGATCTTTAAACTACCCGGTTCAACTTGGGCTAAGAGCGACTCGACGTAGGTGGAGTTCAGCTTAGCCAACCCACGATAAGCCAAGACCTTCTCGGCTAGGGGGTACTTCTCGGCCAGCGCCTCCAAGACCTCCGCATCGGTGGAGTAACCCGACTTCGTCTTCTTCCCTGCAGGAAGTCCCAGCTTTTCGAAGAGGATAACCCCAAGTTGTTTTGGCGAACCGATATTAAATTTCTCACCCGCTAATTCATAGATCTCCTTCTCCAGCAGAGACATGTCGTGACGAAAACCCGCTCCCAACTCACGAAGGTTTTCCGGCTCAATGACAATGCCCGCTTCCTCCATGTGAAAGAGCGTGGAGGCAAGGGGAACTTCGATGGTTTCATAAAGCATTTTCAGCCCCATGGCGCTTAGTTCCTCTTCAAGGGGGGACACTAGCTCAGCAATGGTGTACGCCTGGACAATAGCAGCCTTTTCCGCTGTACCGTCATCTCCTTCTTGTCCCATATCCAATGCCAGAGTCGCTTGTTGCGGGGCGGAATCGACGGGAGACTCATCCCACCCTAAGATTTGTTGGGACAGTTTGGCCAAGGAGTAGTCACCACCCGACGCCCCTGTCAAGTGCCCCGCCAAACGAAGATCGTGACGCACGCCACAAAGGTTTCCGCCGTTCCAACGAACGACCCTTTGGAGTTCTTTGGCATCGTATGTGTCTTTCAACGCTCCGCTATCCGCCAGCCATCGCTGGATGGGTTCGTAGAGTTGTCCATTGGGAGATGGCAAGAGATAATACCCCTTCTCCTGGCAGCCCAATGCCAATCCACGGATCTCTGTTTTTCCATAACCCATCGTATTAGCCATCAGTTGAATGGCCACAGGCGCACGTCCCAGTGTCTCAAAGAGAGACGAAGCTTCGCCCGGGTCGATCGTCTGATACTCGGGAAAAACGAAGGGTTTTCCCTCGGGTTCTGCATGGACAGTCTCTGGCGGAGTCAATTGAAAACGCCGCAGCAACGATTTGAACTCCATCTCAGCGAAGAAGGCAGCGAGCTCCTGCTTGTCCGCGCCGTCCCAACGCCCAGATTCCCAGGGGTTGGGTAGATCCACCTCACAATAGATCGTGGCCAACTCTCGGCTCTTCAAAGCGAGCTCACGATGGGTAGTGAGGAGTTCCCTCTCCTTTGGGCGCTCCACTTCGTCCAATCGTTCCAGAAGCGTTGTAATATCGCCAAAACGTTGGATCAAACGAAGAGCGGTCTTTTCCCCAAAACCCGGTACCCCGGGAATGTTATCGGACGCGTCGCCCATCAACCCCTTCAAATCGATCAGTTGCTCCGGTTTCAGCTGATAACGTTCCCAAACTTCCTCGGGTCCAACCCGTTCCACCTCGGAGATGCCTCTTTTCGTATAGATCACTTTTACCTTGGGTCCCACGAGTTGAAAGGAGTCCCGATCCCCGGTGACGATATAAACATCCAATCCGACCTGCGAACCCCGACATGCCAGCGTGCCCAGCAGGTCGTCGGCTTCATACCCCGGAGCTTCCAAGACAGGAATATGATAAACCTCAAACAATCGGCGTACCAATGGGATCTGGGAGCGTAACTCATCGGCCATCGGGCGACGGCCAGCCTTATATTGATCATACGCTTCATGCCGAAACGTCGGTTTTCCCGCATCAAAAGCAGCGACAATATAGTCGGGCTTCTCTTCCTCCATCAATTTGGCCAACATCATCGTTACACCATAAACCGCATTTGTGGGTTGGCCAGCCCGAGTATTCATCGGCTGTTGCAACGCAAAAAAAGCCCGGTTTGCCAGGCTATAGGTGTCAATTAGAATCATTTTACCTTCCATCTGGGAATCCCCTTTCTCCCAAGAACATACCCTTTGATTCCAGGTCAGTTAGGCTTCCATCCCAAAGTCGGCTTGCCTAGAGGCCAAGAACTCTCCAGAGCCATCAGATTGCCCGATGCCTCATCGGAAGCTTGGCATGGCCGACTCCCAAGCCAGTAAGGCTGCACCCACCGCATTATCACCGGAGAGTGCTGGAGCGCCGAAATAGACCCTTGATAATCGCCGTGCCAACTCATCTCGGAGGTAGGCATTGGCCGCCACTCCACCGAAGATTAATATCTCTCCCAGACCCGTTCTGGCCATTGCACACTGAAGCAAACGTTCCACGGTGGCGACCAAGCATTCTTGGACCGCGACGGCCAAATCCGATGGGTTGATTTTCGTTCCAATCAAACGTTCTGCAGCAGCAGTCGGTCCAGAGAAACTGGCTGATAGTTCTTGGACCGAGACGGGTAATCGAACTTCACCTCGTATCCCCTCGCGAGCTAAGACCTCCAAGTGAGGCCCGGCGGGAAAAGGAAGCCCAAGTGCAACACCGATCCGATCCACCATTTGACCTGCGTGTAGATCCGTGGTTCCACCAAGCTTTTCAACGGATAGACCAACATGACTCCGGTCAATTCGGAGAACCTCGGTGGTGCCTCCTGATAGATGAACACCAAGAAATGAAGAAGCTGTCAGGGTCGTCCCATGAAGCGCCGCCCGAATGTGACCTTCTTGGTGCGATAGATCATAAACATTCACGCCAAGTGCAGTGCCTACAGCAAGAGCTGTCTGGTAACCGCCAAGAAAAACCGGGAGGTACGAATCGGGCATACGTCGAGGATACCTTGAGGCGCCAATTCCAACGATACGATGCGTTCTCCCCTCAAAGGCCGCTTCCATCAACTCGGGAAGGCGCTGAATATGCTGAAAAAGGGCTTCCGACTGACGAAGCCCTCGAGCGCCTTTGGGCACCTCCAATAGTCTGCGCTGATCCGCAATGATCGTTCCTTGCACGTCCACCAAAGCCACAGAAGTGGTATAGCAACTGGTGTCAAAGCCTAAGAAACACCCGTCGCTCATGAATCCTTCAGCTCGTCTTCTCCAGCTTCCTCCTGGGCTTCCGGTTTTTCCGGCAATGTAAATCGGCGAATGATATTACCTAGAATCCCATTGACAAATCGACCTGAATCGTCATCGCCGTAATGTTTTGCCAATTCTACCGCTTCGTTGACGGTAACACCGACTGGAACATCATCCCGGTAAACCAATTCATAGAGAGCCAACCGGAGAATATTCCGATCCGTACTTCCCATCCGCTCTACGGTCCAACCCTCGGCAAACTTGGCTAAGACCGCGTCGATCTCCTTGGTGTTCTTACAGGTCCCTGCCACCAAATCTTCGGTAAAAGAGCGTTCCTTCGGTTGCAGGTTGTTCTCGGTAAAAATATACTCGAGGGCCTGTTCCATATCATTCCGTCCCACATCGATCTGGAATAAGGTTTGAAAAGCTAATTCCCGCGCAATTTTCCGACTCAAATTAGTAAACCTGCCTATCTAGAGAAATTACGAATGTCACATGACAATTGCAAAGACAAACCTCTCTCTTGTACCCTTGTTCCCCCTGTTTTCAATCTCCCGGAGGGAGTATCTTCTCCAAGATCTGCCGAAACGTGTGTTTACCGTCCACAAGTTTTCCGATGTAATACCCCACACCGAGACAGAAGAGAAAATACAAACCGCTGATCCAATCATAGATAACTACGATAAGTCCGGTAATCAGACCCACCAACGCCCCGAGTAAGCGGCCTTTATATGTCAGAAAAAACTCGGCAAGACCTTCCCATCGTCCTTCCATACCAGGTCCTCCTTTGCTTATTGAACACGAGGCCGCGCTTCATGGGAGATATTGACGACCCGCGCAGAGACGGAGTCCACAGGAATACCAGTGGTCTCCCGGACATAATCCGCGATCCGGGTCCGAACCTCCTGGCTCACCTGAGGGATATTGATGTCCGGCAGAATCGTAGCAGCCACATCAATCTCTAACCCGCCATTTTTGTTGGTCTTCACATGAACGCCGGCATCTTTGATTCCTTTGACGCGTTTAACTTCACGATAGGCCAGATCCTCCACGGCGGTATCGGCGATCTGTACTTCGCCAAAGGCTGTCTTATAAACCAGCGTTTTTTGGATCTTTCGCATATGGAAGGCGACAGCAGCTAATAGAACAAAGAATAAAAGAAAGAATAGTGCAGCCAAAAAGAGATGATAGGGCTCTACCCGCTCAATCAAAAACTCGGTTACGATTTGGGGACCCCGCACAAACATTCCTAAGGATATCACAGCTAAAGCCAGTATGATAATGGAGCTCAATAAGACGACTAATCGGTGCCATATTCTCATCCTTTTCGGTCCCTTCCTTTCTGGTCCGCCCGGTTCATCTATCGCACCCGGGTTTCCTCCGCGTCTTCGTGGCGGAATTGTATACCTTGAATATGCACATTAACTTCTATCACACGCTTACCCGTCATGCTTTCGATGGCCTTGGCCACATTCTCCTGGATCGTGTAAGCCACATCGGGGATCTTTGTGCCATACTCGATAACAACATACAGATCGACAGCGACTTCTTTCTCTCCCACCTCGACCTTGACGCCCTTGGAAAGATTCTTTTTCTTCACGAGTTCCGCGATGCCGTCGACGACACCGCCGCTCATACCCGCAACGCCTTTGACTTCCGTAGCAGCAATACCCGCTATTATTGCGATGACTTCGCTGGCAATCGTGATCGAGCTAGGATCGACCTGTTCGATTGGGTCCATCATAATACCTGCCATTACCTTAAAACACCTCCCCTTGATCATAGTCGTTCATTCCCTATAGTATGTCAGGGGACTCGATTTTCATAAGGTTCCAGCGACCCCACCCTCTTTCTAAACAACTTGAAGAGAGAGGGCGGGGTTGTTGGTTTTACTAGATAAAGATTCGTTCTTCAATAAACTTGGTCGTTACTTCGCCACGGCGAAAATAGGGATTGGCCATAACCTCCAAATGAAATGGAATCGTCGTGGCCACGCCAAAGACTTCAAACTCCTCCAACGCCCGGGTCATCCGTGCGATGGCTTCTTCGCGGTTGGCTCCCCAGGCAATCAACTTAGCGACCATCGAATCGTAAAAGGGAGGAATCGTATACCCGGAATAGACAAAACTGTCAATTCGGATACCCGGTCCGCCCGGAGGATTATAGAACTGGATCTGACCCGGCGACGGCATAAAGTTTTTCGAAGGGTCTTCCGCATTGATCCGACATTCAATGGCATGGCCGTTGATGACGATATCATCCTGGGTAACCCCTAAATGTTCGCCTGCAGCCACACGGATTTGATCCTTGATCAGATCAATACCCGTAACCATCTCGGTCACCGGATGCTCCACTTGAATTCGGGTATTCATCTCCATAAAATAGAATTTGCCGTTCTTGTCCAGTAAAAATTCAATGGTTCCTGCGCTGCTATAGCCGACCGAGAGCGCACCTTTGAGCGCTGTCTCACCGATCTCCCGTCGTGTCTCTGGAGAGATCGCCGGCGATGGGGACTCCTCCAAAACCTTCTGATGGCGACGCTGAAGCGAGCAATCTCTTTCTCCAAGATAGACACCATGTCCATGCTCGTCCACTAGGATTTGGACCTCAATATGCCGAGGCTCCTCGATCAGTTTTTCCATATAAACCTCGGAATTGCCAAAGGCGGTCTCCGCCTCCATCTGTGCCGTGCGATAGGCGTTCAAAAGATCTTCTCTGTTGAATACGGCTCGCATCCCGCGACCGCCGCCGCCGGCGCTGGCTTTGATAATTACTGGATACCCAATCTCTTCGGCTGTTTTTACTGCAGCCTCCTCATCGGGAATCGCTCCATCAGAGCCGGGAATAACCGGTACGCCAGCTGCCTTCATGGTCTGCTTAGCTGTGGCCTTCTCTCCCATCAACTCAATAGCGCGTGAATTGGGGCCGATGAACTTAATATGATGCGTCTCGCAGATCTCCACGAAATGCGCGTTTTCAGATAAAAATCCGTATCCGGGATGAATGGCATCCACACCAGTAACGGTTGCCGCACTAATGATATTGGGGATATTTAAGTAACTCTTCGTGGATGGCGCCGGACCGACACAGATCGCTTCGTCCGCATAGCGAACATGTAGAGAGTCTCGGTCCGCCTCGGAATAAATGGCCACCGTATCAATGCCCATTTCTTTACAAGCCCGGATGATTCGCAACGCGATCTCACCCCGGTTGGCGACTAGGATTTTACGGAACAACGAGTCATCCTCCTCTTCCTGTCGTCGAGCTTCTTGCTTTAAATCTTTTCTAAGATGAAGAGCGGTTGGCCAAACTCCACCGGTTGACCATTTTCCACTAAAACATCGACGATTCGACCTTTAAACTCACTTTCAATCTCGTTCATCAGTTTCATAGCCTCAATAATGCAAACCACTTTGCCGGGTTCGATGACTTGTCCGGTCTCCACATAAGGAGCCGCATCGGGGCTGGACGCACGATAGAATGTTCCGACCATCGGCGCCACGATTAAAATCTGATTCGGGCTTAATTCATCATTCTTTTCAACTTTTTCCGCTACCACTGGAGTCGGGGCGGAAACCGTAGGGGTCGGCAACGCAGCTGGGGCGATAGAGACTACCGGAGCTTGCGGAACACATCCAGGAGCATAGCCTTTTTTGATCATAATCTTAGTGCCGTCGCTCTCCAGATTCAACTCGGAGATGTCCGTCTCCACCAGAAGCTTGACCAACTCCTTGATTTCCTTAATGTTCATGAATCGTCCTCCTTTTTGTCAACCCACAGGCAAAAAAATATGAGGGCATTCCAAACTTATAAATTCACCAAAGAGAAAGTTTTTCCTCTTTTTATTCTCCCATTTCCTATCAAAGGTATGCCTATAACCCCACGAAACCCTTTCTCTCCTTGAAATTTCACCAAAAAGAAAAACGGGACGCATCCCGTTTGGCATAAATCTTGTAGGGTCGACTCACGAGTCGACCCCCTTGCAATATTTTGTTTTGACAGAACCCTGTCACGGCTTATCCACGATTCGAATCTGGGCGATGGGAAATCCAGTGACGTCAGCGGTCCATTGTCCGATAAGAGAAACCTGCTCAGGCTGGAGTTTTTTATCGCCGATGACCACAGTTACAGCGCCTTCATTTACAGAGACCGCTGCGTCCGGGTAGCCTCGGGTCGCCAAGAGGTTCTCCAGATCATGTTCGAAATTTATCCGACGTTCAAGGGTCAAAAGTTCGCTCTCGACCTTCTTTGCCCATTCGCTGCCGGATTCTGCAGCCAAGAGAAGCTCTTGGAGGCGCTCTCTTTGCCGACTCTGCTCCCGATCCCGATCCAATCGGAAACTGACTACATTTTTCCCTTTCTCCTCGACCACAACGGGCCTAACCGGCGGGGTAACTTCTAAGGAGACTTGGGGCTTCTCAGGCGGAGTCGTTTTAACCCAGCCGGATTGGAAGGTCCACCCCATCGCGAAACAGATGATTCCCACACCGCAGATTAGTAGTACCCGACGTCGTTGACATATAACCCATTGTTTCTCCATTTTTAATTCCTCCTTTAATCCACTGTACCCGATATGACAACCACTCGGTGAGGGTCGGCCCCCGTCGCCACCAGGGTAGCTCGCCAAAGCTCCTCTTTAACCCTTGGTGAATCCGCTCCTTCGGCGATCACAACGACACCCACGACATGCGGGCGTTTTTTCTGCTTTAAGACCGGCGACTCCGTTCCTCCCGTTCCCTGTGTCAAAACCAACTCTCGGTTGGTTGAGGTCTGTCGCTCCGATCGTCCTGTTCCTTCCTGGGTCTGACGGATCTGATTGGCTTCTTTCTCCTGCCATATATGAACCTCCGAACCCTCCATGGTTAAATCGACCCAGACCCGCCCCGCTCCCCGGATCTTGGAGAGAGTTGCAGCCAGTTCCCGTTCCCATTGCGTCTCGCTCCACAATGATTCATCTCGGGTAAGCGCCCGTTCTTCCCGAGAAGGAGCCTCCGGCTTTGCCGGCGCTGCCGATGGAACCCTGGAAAAACTACCTGCAATAATCAGCAACAAACCAGCGCCGATGGCAAGAATGATCGGAAGCGAGAGTTTTTGTGATGACCCAAGTCGTCGTTCAAACCAAGTTTGAAGGGCATCCCATGGAATCCGTAGTCTTCCCTCTCCATTACCGTCCATCGGTTATCACCTCAATCTTCTGTTCATTCCAACCCATCGATTTAAGCTCCCTCCATACGCTCTCTCTAAGCCCGGATTTTTCCTGAGATAAGAGCCATATCCGACATCTCCCGTCATCACCCGATCGTATATGCAACTCTCCAATATCCGGTATTCTCCGTCGGAGTTCCTCCTCGAGTTGGCGTTCGACCGGCATCAAACGTGATGCGGCCGCCGCTCCACGTCGACGGATGTTTTCTCCTAATGTCATCAAATCTTCCACAGGATAGTCGGGTTTAGCCAAAGTCAACTCCATATGCTGCCACTCCGGCAGTTTATAGATGATAGGGCGTATCAAAGCCAAGACCACCAGGAGTCCTAGGATCATTCGGACATAAGGCTTGAAGCCGTCCTGTGGCAACATAAGCTCGACAAAACCAACTAAAACTACTAATGCCACCAATCCTCGAACCCATCCTTGAATGAACTCCATTCTCCTCGCCCCATTCTAGATATTCATGAATTATGAATAATGAATTCAGATTGGAATTCACCTCATCATTACCGTGAGATTGCCGAGTCCCACCAGGATCGTTAATGCGATGAAGAACATCAGGCCAACGACGGCCAGTGCGGCAAAGACCAATAAAAAGGCATTGGCGATCTCTTGCAGAGCCAATGATAAACGTTCATTCCCCAACGGCTGTACCAAAGCAGAGGCCAAGCGATAGGTCAATGAGATCACAAAGATCTTGACCATCGGCACCAAGCAAATCATTAACACAACCAAAGCGCCGAAACTCCCCAACGCATTTTTGATCAACAAAGAACACCCTGCAGCCAACTCCATGGAGTCAGCCAAAGCCCCACCCACCACCGGCACAAAGGAGCCCGTAAGATACTTCACCGTTCGAATAGAGACGCCATCCGCCACAGCCGTGGTCAAACCCTGTACGGTAACAACGCCCAAAAAGATCGTCATAATCAGACCCAATCCCCCGATAACTACTTGACGCAAGAGCTCGGATAATCGAGAGAGGGAAAAGCCTTCCGCAAGGTGTCCAGCCAAGCCCAGAATCCCTGTCATCACCGCCAAGGGAAGAATATAGTTCTGTACCATCTGGATGATAATACTGATCGCCGCCAACAGCATTGGATGCATAATGCTCACGGTCGTTAACCCGCCAGCGGCCGCCATCAATGCAAAGATCGTGGGCAAAAGCGCGATGATAAAAGTGGCAGCCATCTCCAATGTGGATTTTGCCAAAGACAATGTGGTGACAAAGCTGCCGATAGCTAAACCGATCATCACAAGATAGGTTAGGCCAAATGCAACTCCAGATACGCTCTCATCGACCCATGCCGAGTGCATCCGTTGAAGAATAGCGCAGACCGCCGCCAATGCCATAATCTGGATTAGCAGGCGGAGATTTAAGATAATTTCCTTGATTCCAATGCGCAGCAATCCTTGGAACCCTTGGGAAAAATCAAACCGTATACCATTTTTGGCCCATGTCTCCGGATTCCATTCCGGAATAAGTCGTTGCACATCATGATCTAATCGTTCCATAAAGCTTTCCACAGGTGCTAACGGCAGTTCCCCGATTTCTTCCCGAATCACAGGTGTCAGATCCATGGCCAGAATCGGACTAGCAAAAGAACAAAAAATAGCTATAGCAATAGCGAAAGGCCCCCACCATCGGCTCATCTTCATTTATATAACCCTCAAAAGCATCTGCAGGATCGCCGTCATAACGGGTACGGTTAGAATTAGGATAGCGACCTTCCCCGCCAATTCCAGTTTTAACGCTAGAGCGCCTTCGCCCGAATCGCGACATACCTGGGCGGCAAACCCTGTTATATAAGCGATGCCAATGACTTTAAAGACCGTCTGAAGGTAGAAGGGATCCACTCCCGCCTTGGTCGTCAACCCCTCAAACTGTTGAATCACATACCCAAGGCGATTGATGATCAGCAAAAAGAGGATGACACCGACAGCGGTGGATAACAATACCGCTAATTCAGGCCGCTCGATGCGGAGCAGCGTTAATAAGACCGTAGCGATCAACGCAATCCCAATAAAGGGCAATATCCCCGCCATCCCAGCTCCCTCCTTATAATCCAAAGACCGAGCGCACATCGGTGAAGAGCCGTTGGATCAGTTGAATTACCATCAGCAAAACCACGACAACGCCAACCAGGGTTAACATCTGGGCCTGCTCTTCTTTTCCAGCTTGTTTCAGAACCATGTTTAAGACCGAGATCAATATTCCTATCCCTGCTATCTTAAAGATGATGTTAATGTCCATTCCATAACCCTCCAACCATTATCACGCCAAATCTCCCCCTTGTTTGTTGAAGAGATTTCTTAATACAACACCAAAACCAACATGACACCCAGGGCAAACCCGGCATAACGAAAGACCCGTTCATTAGTGACCGCTTTATGTTCCGCTTCATCTTCCTGTACCTTCAGCCGTTCAGCAGCCTCATGGAAGACCTTGATCTGATGCTCCAGATCGGTAACTCCAAGAAACGGCGATATCGATTCAACAGCCACCCAATCGGACTCGGATAAAGCCAGTTCGTCTTTGAATTTCAGGATCGTCTCGCTCCATGCTTCTTGAACATTGCCGCATTCTTGGATATTCTTTGAAACCGCTTCAAAGAAATCGCCAACACCCTGTCCCAGGGTCGAAGCAATGCGGCGAAAAGCGGTCTCCAACGGACACAAACCGTAGCCAATTTCCACCTTCAGCATTTGAAATCCACGGACGAATTGCTGAAGATTGATCACACGTTCCCGAAGCGCCCGCGCCATTAAGACTCCTCCGGTCCCAGCCCCAAGAATAATCAGGATTGCTCCAAATAGTTTCATCTCTATGCGCCTCCTTCCAAACGAAAGGCTCTAATCGACAGCGTCTTTCCCTCTTCCTCGTCCCAGATGCTTTCCACGGTTCCTGCGCCCAATCTCCGACTGAGCAATAGAATGCGTTGAAAACCTCCATGGCGTAAAAGGCGTGAAAGCATCGATCGTTGCCGAAGTTCCTCTATGGAGTCCGCGTGGGCTGTAGCCAAAACGCTAACTCCAGCGTAGAGCAGATCTCTTATGGCATCTGCTTCACCCGCATGCCCCAACTCATCAACAGCCACCACTTCGGGACCCATTGTCCGGAGCATGAGATAGATCCCTTCGATTTTTGGGCAACTCGCCAGAACATCGGTTTGCACCCCGATCTGCAGCTGAGGTACACCTCGATAACAACCGGCTACCTCATTCCGTTCGTCCACCAACCCCACCTTCGCTCCATATCCACAATGATCCCCATCGCTGATACCTCGGACCAAATCTCGAAGCAGCGTGGTTTTCCCTGCTTTTGGCGGCGAAACCACTAATGTCCGCATGTAACGCCCGTTATGCCAAAGATGTGGCAAAACCAAGCGTGCAATCCCTCGTATTTCCCGAGCTATACGAATATTGATACCCGTAACATTTCGAATCCTAAGAAGTCTTCCATGACGAACAACACACTCCCCGACCAAACCCACGCGATGGCCACCGGGCAGTGTGATATATCCCTGTCTCATCTCCTCCTCAACCATGTAGATAGAGCTCTCGGTCAAAAGCTCCATTGTTTTTCGGATCTCATCCTCAGAGACCATCCACGCCCGCATCGGATGAATCGTGCGGCCGCCGTCCTGTTTGACCATCCAACGCCCATCTGCCTCAACCATTAATGGCCGGTGAAGTCGGAGACGGATCTCTTCAACGGGAGTCCTTTCATTTTCTATGAATCGTCGAAGAGTCTCCCTTAGAGATGGCGCGACAAATGATAGAATTCGGTGAATAGGATCGAGAGAGACACAATCCTTATGGCAAGACAACAAAAAGCCCGTCCCTCCTTCTCTACCATAGATATGGGGACGGGCATCGGTTTATGCCATGGGGTTTTCACTACATAACCCACAGTTTTCTTTGTTAAAGCTCCGATTCCTTGACACGAAGACTTTCTCCATCTTCATCTTCGACCGTTTGCGGGATAACCTGATTCTCCAAAGCGCTCAAATCTTCATCTAAAGCCTCTACATACTCGGAGAGTTCATTCTGATAAGCCGAGATGGATTCCATCCCGTCCACCAACCCATCACAGATGTTCATCAATTGGTCCCAAATCGCCGTGCGTTTCTCCTGATTATCAATGCCTCCCCCTTCAATCAGTCCCCGTAGATAGGAGACGTCCGCCTTAAGATTCATCGTTGTCACCTCCGGATTTTTAAGTCACAACCCTTCTCATCGACACCCTACCCATCTAGTCTATCCGAAGCAGATTTACCTAATCCAGGCCCTGAAGAGCAAGACCGCGCCCTCTCATAAACTCTTTCCCAACCGCTGGAGTCTTTCATTTTCTCGCCAAGATCGCGAAGGACGCGAAGATAAATATATAAGAAAAACGCCTTGCGACGTCCTTTCGAAAACAGAATAAAGGCTTTGATTATTCAACCACGAAGAGCACGAAGTACACGAAGAAACCAAATTAATTCAGCAAAATAGGAGTCAGAAGACAGGAGCCAGTATTCAGAATGCTCTGGAACAGTTATTGCGTCGATTCAAGGATTACGGTTATTATGACTAATAACTACTGAATTCCGACTCCTGAGTAATCTCAATAATCATATAATTATAATAACCTCTTACAGTCCACTCTCACCCTTTGCGTCTTTGCGCCTTT